>JRHI01000587.1_pt1 | contig 37885 bp, 30 predicted proteins | sample 215371 | NCBI WGS metagenome assembly JRHI01 (sample SAMN02929681, study PRJNA255918) | sediment metagenome | biome: cave system; feature: Ice Cave; material: Sediment; isolation source: sediment from deep within a dark volcanic ice cave with no known source of... ... | reverse complement strand
GTGTATGATATAGCGTCGGCAAGGAAAGGGAGAACGCTGCCCAACGAGAAGAGTATACCGCCAAGTGGCGGGCCTATGAGATTGTTGATACCGTCGGTTGCCATGTTTTGCGCGGTGGCGGCGGGCAGCTGTTCTCTAGAGACAACACGAGGTAAGCAGGCGGCTTCAGCGATATTGAAGAAGACGAAGAAGGTGCCTTCAATGGTGGAGACAATGAAAAGCTGCAGGACGGTAAGCTGGCCGATAGCTAGGGCAAAAGGTATGCTGGCCATGCTTAGTGCGCGACCTATATCGCAGATAATCATGACACGTTTGCGGTCCCAGCGGTCGATCAATGCGCCAGCAGGAAGGCTGAAGATGATGTAGGGGAGGGCGCGCAGTGCGCCAGCGAAACCGGCCTGAGCTGGGGAGCGGGTCAAGGCTAAGATCAGAAGGGGGAAGGCGAGTTGTGAGGCCTGGGTGCCTATTGAGGAAATGACTTGTCCGCTCCATAAGAGCATGTAGTCGCGGTTGCGCCAGAGGGATCGGGGGAGCTTTGGTGATATTTGTTCTGTGTTAATTACCGTATCTTTTGTTGAGGGCATGATTTTTGCCTTTCATGTATTCAAGTAGGCTCGTAGGTGTTTAATATGAGGGATGTACGATTCTGGGCGGCGCCCAGAATCGTACATCCCTCATATTATTATTTTTATGTGTTTGATATTTTTGTCATTCTGTGTTGTTTATGATATCACTTTTGGTGATAATTGTCAATTATTTGGCAATATTTGCCATTTATTAGCTAAGACTTGTTTCCTCTTTGAGAGGATCGACTAATGTGGCACGGGCTTCGGAGATGCGAACGAGGGTGCTGCCGAGGATGACGCAGAGGCCAAAGAGGGTGCCCATAGTAAAGAGTGGCAGGCGGTAGTTTATGGCGTAGAGGGGGCTGAAGACGTTGGCACCAAAGAAAGCACCGATCAGGCCTATGGTAGAGTACATGCCCTGGACCCTGGCTCGCATAGTGCTGCGCGACGAGGCGGCAAGATGGGCATCGACGGCGGGCTGGATAAAGGCATAGAAGAGGCCATGTATGGCGAAGAGAACGACGACGAAGATGGCCATCGTGGTCACACCGTAGAGAAAATAAAGAGGTACCTGCGCGAGGCCAAAGATGGCGATCATCAATGAGCGGCGCACGCGGTCGGCGAGGCGCCCACCGACTGTTGAGAAGATGATATTAGGAATGGCCCAGGCCATGTAGGCAAGGCCGATGATGGCGACGGAGGCTCCGAGGTGATCGTGCATCCAGAGTGGCAGAAGGGTAAGGTCAAAGCCAAGGTAGAGATAGTCGCCAAAGGCCAGGATGTAGGCACCTAGCAATGGTATAGCGAAAAGGGTACGGTAGGAGATAGGTGGATCTGCTTCCTCATCCCTGGCGATGCTAGTATTTTTGCGCACGGCGGGTAGCATGGTAATGACAATGACGATGGCGATGAGTCGAAAGAGGGCAGCACCAATGAAGGCGCTGGCATAGCCAGTGGTGGCTAAGAGGCCGCCAAGACCAGGCCCGAGGAGGAAACCAGCATTAAAGAATGCGCCGAAGAGGCCGAAGGCTTCGCCCTGTTTCTCCGCCGGTACGACATCGATGATCATAGCACGCGCGGAGGGAAGGATGGCAGCGGCAGCCATTCCTTCGACGAAACGCAGGGCTATGAAGAGGATGGGGTCGGCAATGAACAGGTAGAGGAGTGAAAGGAGAGCCTGAACAAAGAGACCTAAGACCATGACCTGTTTGCGCCCCCAGCGGTCGGCCAACCAGCCTGAGGGATACTGAAAAACGAAATTGGATACGAGGTAGGCTGACGCCATGGCTCCGATGATGGCTAGCGATGCACCGTGCGACTGCGCGAAAAGTACACGGACGGGACCAACCATGCCGATGCCAGTATAGGCGGCGCCGACTGAAAGAGCGATGGCTACTAGCGTGCGATTGCGTAGCATTCAATGTCCTTTATATGTAAGCTAGTTGATGTGGCAATGTGGCACCACCGGGCGTCACATTGCCACATCAACTAGCTTTTCCTGGGTATACGGGAATGTCGGAATTTCTGCCACACAAAGTTTCTTACAGTTAGCATTATTTTAAAGTATACAACATGAAAGGGCTACACTTAGATTTTAAGGCTCTTAAGTCCAGGATTTACTTAGAGGCTACTTTTGTTACTACGACTATGTACACCCGTTCTACTACGTGTACAGAAAAATCAAAGAAGCATTTGAAGTGGTGCAGACAGTACGTACCACTTACCACCAATGTTCAGGTGCAATCATGACCACTAAAGATAGGAAAAACTCAAATAGAACGGTGAGAATATGTCGGAACTGGAAGGAACAACTCTTAGCCACTATCGTCTCAAGCATCTCCTGGGCAAGGGCGGTATGGCAGAAGTGTACCTGGCCTACGACGAACATCAACATGCTGATGTAGCAATCAAGGTTGTCCACAAGGACCAGACGGAGTATGTTGAGCGGTTTCAACGTGAAGTCACAGCAATGAGGGCATTCACGCACGACCATATTCTACCAGCCCTCGATTCAGGCCAGGATGGACCCTGGCATTACCTGGTCATGCCATATCTCGCACAGGGTACGCTCCGCGAACGATTGAAGACGCGAGGGCCTCTGACAATGGAAGAAGCCGGTGTCATCCTCGAACAGCTAGCGAGTGCTTTGCAATATGCTCACGATCGGGGCATGCTCCATCGCGACATCAAATCTTCCAATATTTTGCTCCGTGACAAGCAGTACGTCTATCTCGCGGACTTTGGATTGGCAAAAGGGGTGGCAGAGAGGAGTGATATCACTCGAACCGGGTACGTGATGGGAACCGTCGAGTACATGGCTCCTGAATTAGCAGAAGGGCCTGCCAGCACGAGCAGTGATATCTATGCCTTGAGCATCTTGCTCTATGAGATGGTCACGGGGAACGTTCCCTTTCGGGGCGGTACCTCTTTAGGAGTGTATATAAAGCACCAGTTTGAACAGCCCGTACGGCCTTCGCTGGTCAATCCTACTCTTTCATCTCCCGTCGAACAGGTCATTTTGCGTGCATTGGAAAAAGATCCACGCAAGCGTCTCAAAACACCGCGGGCATTAGCTCAAACGTACAGTCAAGCCCTTAAGGTTTCAGCACAATCTCCCACACTCCCTGTGGTGTTATCCAAAACAGCCCAAAAGGAGGCCACTGTTGCGCTACGGTTTTCTCCGAAGCGCCTGAAGTCATGGCCGCTGTATCTTCCTTCCAGCACACGCAAGGCGATCGCAGCGCTTGCGATGCTTGTTTTACTGCTCGCCACGTCTCTCTCTCTTGGGTTTTTCGTGTACGATAACAGTCAAATTACAGCAGTTCAGGGAATGAGAGGGGCGAGCGCACAGTTTGATACAAGCAGTGGTATAAAACCCCCTCAATTCACCCCTACGCCACAAAACACTCCAACAGTAATAACGAGTAAAAATACTCCCCCAACTCCCTCACCTGACCACAAACACAAGCATAAAAAAGGGGATGGGTAGAACCCTTTGTTGGTGAGGGTCGTTTTTCCCGCGCCACATCGAACACCTGCAAATCTCTCCACAACCTTCCAACCTACATTAAGCGTCAATACAAAAATGGGGGATGTCACTGTAGAAGAAATTTTATTTATCTGCAACACCTACGTCCATATATTCAGAGTCAATTGAAGATTGCATATTAAAGTCATGGCATTCTAGTTTAGAGGGAGAGATGCTAATGATTGTTCTTGGCTACCTGATATTCACAACGATATGCACGTTCTTGTTCTGGTGGTGGGTGTTCCATCGTATTATCAACCCATTCAAATGTACCTGTGGGTTCGAGACACACTTTTCTGGTAGATTCAAGAAGCATGTGCTACAAGGGCATAAATGGAGTTGAGTGCTGCTCACAAAAGAAGAAGTGGTGCATGCAGCGCACACGAATTTTTATCTTGACAAAGCCGGGAAGTCGGGATACATTGGCAGACAAAGAAAAGACGAGATAAGAATTGGTAGATGTCTCCATGGAAGAGCAGGATGATTGGATCATCGACGCGAACGGCTTCTACGTTGCTACCCGCTCATTCCTGATGCGGCGTGGCTATTGTTGCGCGAACCAGTGCCGCAATTGCCCCTATATCAACTGGCGCAATTCTCTAACGTGGGAGCCCCTGCCAGCGGAGGCAGTACAGTTTGCTGAAGTGTCGCCAAAATCGGTAGAGGGCGCGCGAAAAGCACTCGCGTATCATGAGCAGCAGGTACGGGTACAGAGTGGAGGTCAGGTTGAGGATGAACGGCACCGGGCTATGATTGCACATTATTGTTTGCTTTTGGAGCGGTGGGAGGAAGATGGGGAATAAAAGAGCTTACTTGTCTGTCCTGGGTGGAGTGGTAAGTATTTGTAATACTTGCTCAAGCTTTCCCTCTAAAGATGCAAAACGCTGGTCAAAACCAGCAAAATGCTGGTCAAAAGATGCAAAACGCTGATCAAAACCATCTATACGGTTCTTGATATCTTTGATATCTCCTCCTTGCGCTGAGATGACACCAATAAGTATCGTTATTTCATGATTAGCGTCTCTTGCATTCTGTTCTTGCTGCAGAACCACTTTATTGAGTGTACTCATGCTATGTGTATTCTCAATAATCGCTTGCAAGAAATCGTTACGCAATGAAGCAACAGTTTGTGCTAATGCGGCTAATCGTTCATCGTAAATAGACAATTGTACCTTCCATTCCAATGCAAAGGGTGTCTCGTTTTGTATTTGCTAACTGTCAATATTATGTTTCTTGTCCTGGTTGGGGGGGAAGTGTGTTGAGCAAAAGCAAGATTTGATCAAGTTTCTTATCCTGCACGTCAAAGCGGTTACTAACACTCTGTTCAAACGCGTCAAAGCGGTTATTAACACTCTGTTCAAAAGTGCGTAGACTGCCCTTCATCTCTCTGATATCCCATTCTTGCCTCTGCACAATGCCAATCAACATTGTTACATGATGATTGAGGTCACCGACTGCCTCACCAAATTTCACATGCGTTTGCTCTAAAATGGCAAGTCTCTCTTCTTGGGTAGGCATAGAAAACACACCTTTCTGATCACCCATGGTGAATCTTTGCGTGCATTATATCATACTCTGCTGATAGTCAACACCATTTTCTTTGGTTTACAATGGTGGACACAGACGAACAAGAAACCCTAGTCCCACGCGCCAATCTTCACATATCCCTTGAGCAAAGCGCGGGCAATGATGAAGTGTTGGATTTCGTCGGTGCCTTCATAGATGCGGGTAACGCGCAGGTCGCGGTACCAGCGTTCAATGGGCATTTCGCGGGTGTAGCCCATGCCACCGTGAATCTGCATGACGCGGTCAACGACGCGATTTGCCATGTTGGAGCCGTAGAGTTTGGCCATGCTGGCTTCGTGACGGTTATCCACTCCCTGATCGGCTTTCCAGGCGGCGTGAAAGGCGAGCCATTTGGTGGCCTGGATTTCTACGGCGGAGTCAGCGATCATCCACTGAATGGCCTGGCGGTCGGCGATGGGTTGACCAAAGGTGACGCGCTGTTTGGCATAGTCCACGGCCATTTGCAGCAGGCGTTCGGCGGTACCGACACAGCGCGAGGCGATGAGCCAGCGGCCCTGACCGATCCACTGCATGCCGAGCGAGAAACCCTGTCCTACTTCTCCCAGGATATGATCTTCTGGCACACGCACGTTCTCAAAGAACAGTTCGGCGGGAGACCAGCCGCCCATGGTGGGTACTGGACGCGATGTCCACCCTCTTGAGCGATCGACCAGGAAGCAGGTGACGCCGCCGTTTTGGGGCGGTTTGTTGCGGTCCGTAACGGCGAAGACCATGGCGAAGTCGGCCTCGTTGCCACCGGTGATAAAGACTTTCTGGCCGTTGATGACCCAGTGATCGCCATCCTTGACGGCGGTGGTACGAATAGCCGAAGGGTCGGAACCGGCGCCCGGTTCGGTGAGCGCGAAACAGGACTTGCGTGTTCCCTCGATGGTCGGGACGAGGTATTCGGCTTTCTGCTGTTCGTTGCCATGATAAAGGATGTTGTCGGCGTTGCCACCAAAGGTGAAGGGCACGAGGGTGCGTCCCATCTCGATGGCGATCAGGGCGCTCATCACGGCTCCCAGGTTGGCGCCGCCGTGTTCTTCGGGCGTGTTGATACCCCAGAAACCCATTTCTTTGGCTTTCATCTGGAGGGTATTATAAAGGCCTGGTTCAACTCCGGTGGGATATTTGCCTTCGGACTGCAGCAACTCACTTTCGAGAGGCATGAGTTCGCGATCTACAAAACGACGTACAGTCTGCTGAATCATTTTTTGTTCATCGGTGAGGGAGAAATCCATTGAGACCTCCTGGTGAATGGTAGAGTTGCCCTTTGTGAGCACCCAACCTGGCGAAGACAAATAAGCTGAATAACGAGTCGTGTGTATATTGTAACACACTGGCATTCTGGCTTCGATCTTATCTTTTGCTGGCATTGTGATATACTAAACGTGTTTCCAAACACATTCATTTACCTACCTACTGACATACATTCCTGTCGAGAAAGGGATATTCATACTTCTATGAGTGATCAGCAAAACTTGCCAGCCAACTATTTCTATCATCAACTGCCCAACGGGATCGAGATGGTTGGTCAGTATATGCCCAGCCTCACTTCGATAACGCTGGGGTTTCAGCTTGACGCCGCAGTTATTCATGAGCCGGAGGATAAACAGGGACTGGCGCACCTGTTTGAATATATGCTCTTCCAGGGAACGAAAAAGAAGGATGCGCGAGCACTAAACGAGGCATTCGAGTCCCTTGGAGTACGTAAAGGGGCCAGTACAGGCTGGGAGACGGCACGGGTGCTGGCTCAGATGGTCAACACCAAGTTCGATGCAACGCTGCCCTTGATGCAGGAAATATTGCTTACCCCAACATTTCCTAAAAATGATTTAGAGCAGATGCGCAGCATTGTGCTGCAGGAGATTCGCCGCCGCGACGATGAACCGATGAGCCGCATCTTTGACCTGGCGAGAGCCAGTTTTTACCGGAACACAGCACTTGCACGCCCCTCTTTGGGCACAACCGAAAGTGTGCAAGCGCTGCAAAAGCAGGATTTGCGCGACTTCTGGAAAGCACGCTACCAGCCAAATAATGTGCTCTTCGCTATCGCGGGTAAGTTCGATTGGGACCACGTGGTCGAGCAGGTACAGGCACTTTTTGGCGATTGGAGTGGACAGGCTCCTGCCTCACCTGAGCAGCGACCGGTTCCTACTACGAACATCTCGCTAGAGCACCAGGAAGGGAAACAGGAGCACCTGGGCATGATGTTCCCTTTCCCAAATTATAATGACCCGGATTATTACGCGGCACTGGTGATCAGCGAGGTTCTGGGTGGCAATATGGCCTCACGGCTCTTTGTCGAGGTGCGCGAGAAACGCGGGCTGGTCTACGGTGTCTCGGCAGGACTGGCGGGAAATAAGCAGATTGGGGCGATGCGTATCTACGCCGGGACCACGCCGGAGCAGGGACATGAATGCCTGGAAGTGATTGTCAATGAGCTGCGCAAGTTAGAGCAGGATGGTATCACAGCGGATGAACTGTCTCGCGCCAAGATTCAGTTGATGAGCGAGAACGTGATGCGCAGCGAAGGTTCTGGCTCACGTATGGGAGCGCTATCCCACTCCTGGTGGTATGAAAGGAAATTGCGTACTATTCAGGAGGTGAAAGCGGCGATTGACGCGGTGACCGAGGAGCAGGTGCTGAGAGTGCTGCGCCGCTTCTCTCCGCTCAATCCGTTGACGGTCGCGGCGATTGGCCCGTTGGAGCGCGAGGCGCTGGTGGGAAGCACGCTTTAGAAAATATTGTTTGGATCGAAAAGGCTCTCCACTGCTGCGCTATGGAGAGCCTTTTCAATACTACTTTTTTCTTTTTATTGTAGCGCAGATGCGCTAAAAACTTTTTTAAGCAGCGTTAATACTGTGGCGATAAACACGTATATTGATTAAGAATCGCCTTACTGTGTAAATAAATCCTTTTAGGCCGAAACCTCTTTAGTTGCGCCTCTGTCAAGTACCAGATTTCATGGGGAAAGCCAGCGTTGACCACAAGAAAAGAGGACTATGCCCACGATTAATATCCAACTCTTTGGGAAATTCTGTGTCCGGCGTAACGAGCAAGTGTTAGATGGTTTCGATGCGCGCAAAGTGCAAGAACTGTTCTGCTATCTCCTGCTCCAAAGAGAACATTCTCTTGCGCGTGAAACACTGGCAAGCATGCTGTGGCCTGAAACAACTACGGCCCAATCAAAAAAGAACCTGCGACAAGTCCTCTGGCAGCTCCAGTCTGCTTTAGGTTCACAAAGCGAAACGATCAGTGACCGTATGTTGCATGTCGAGCCAGAATGGGTTCAACTGAATGCGGATGCAGATCTATGGCTTGATGTAGCAGTATTCGAGCAGACCTATAACCGGGTGCAGAAGGTGCCTGGGCAGGAGTTGGATGCCTCGACAGCACAGCATGTGCAGCATGCCGTACAGCTTTACCAGGGGCCTTTACTAGAGAGCTGGTATCAGGACTGGTGCCTCTTAGAGCGCGAGCGGCTCCAGAACATATACCTGGCTATGCTTGACAAGCTGATGAGTTACTGCGAAGCACATCATGATTACGAGACCAGCATATTATATGGTATGCGCATCATGTGCTATGATCGGGCGCGCGAACGAACTCATCAGCGACTAATGCGCCTGAATTACCTGCTTGGTGACCGGGCGGAAGCACTGCGACAGTATGAACGGTGTGCAACTGCTTTGGATGAAGAGCTGGGTATAAAACCTTCTAAAAGCACTACCGCACTCTATAAACGAATTCAGGCAGATCAGCTTGACGAGCCAGAACCTCTTATGGCACTAAGAGAGACCGATCCCGCGATCAGAGCAGTTACTACCCCTTCACTACTAGAAGTCCTCGGCAACCTTACACATCTCCAGGAGTCACTAACGGATATTCAGGACCAGCTACAACAGAGCATTCAGCAGGTTGAACTTGCTTTAGTCACTGCTGACGCTGCTGGCACTGCCAGAGGCTCTCAATTCCCGCAAAAGACGCTCAGATGACGTTCAAGAGACTTTAAAAAGACGCTTGAGCAACGCAAAGAAAGATGCCAGAAAGACGTACCTGTAGGACCGGTTGATGCACTGCTTTCCTATAAGGCATCAATTTACAGCAAGAGTATTGATGGACGCCCCGCCAGCTCATAGCTTCAGCCCAAGGTAATTTCATATTTAATATAAACAGGTACAATCTTACATCTCATCCATTTACGGGGTACTCTTTGCTTGTAGTACGCATTTGTTGGGTAAAAAGTGACAAATAGTATGACTTTAGGGTCTCCATTCTTGCGGATAAAACTGACGCGAAAAATCACCTCTTGTGAGTAATCAATGATCTGTTATAATAGTCCTTACCTTCAAAGGGGCAATCGTGGAGTATTTGAAGGCCTGGTGATAGATTGCAACAGAGCGAGGTCATGTAGCATGTCAGAGAAACAGAAACAAAGCGATCGAGAACACGTCCTGGCTACCCTGGAGGCCGAGCACGTGCGTTTCGTCAACCTGGAATTCACGGATGTCGTGGGTATGGCAAAGTGCGTCACTATTCCCGTTGAGCAATTCCCCAACTGTCTTACACACGGCAAGTGGTTTGATGGCTCCGCTCTGGAAGGATTTGCGCGTGTCGCTGAAAGCGATATGTATCTCTTTCCTGATCTGGCGACGTTTGCTCTCGTTCCGGGATCGGTGCGTCCTCTAATGGCGAACACGGCTGGGGACTTCAGCGACCAGGTCAATGGCGAGCGTGTGGTCGCGCGTATTATTTGTAACGTGCGTACTCCCGAGAACGAACCGTTTGATGGCGACCCGCGTGCCACACTTGCGAACGTCCTACGGTTGGCGGAAACGATGGGCTATGCGTTTCTCGTAGCTCCCGAGCTGGAATTTTTCCTCTTGCAGATGGAAGATAAGACTCCGACGCCATTGCCGCATGACCTGGGAGGATACTTTGATCTCTCGACTGACCTTGCTGCCGCCGTTCGTCGCCAGATGGTACAGGCACTACAGCAAATGCATATCACTATTGAATCAAGCCACCACGAGGTAGCCGCCGGTCAGCACGAGCTTGATTTTGAAAGCGGTGATGCCCTCTCTATTGCCGATGGGTTGATGACGGCAAAATATGTGCTCAAGTCTATTGCCGCGCAGCATGGCCTCTATGCTACGTTTATGCCCAAGCCGTTTTATGGCCTCAATGGTTCTGGGCTGCACACCCATCAACAGCTTATCCAGATTGCGACGGGGAAAAACGCTTTTGTAGATGAGCAAGGGGAGTATGGGCTTTCGGATATTGGGCACTATTTCATTGCGGGACAACTGGCCCACGCACGCGCGATGTGCGCCATACTTGCGCCGCTGGTGAATTCGTATAAACGGCTGGTGCGTGGATTTGAGGCGCCTGTGTTTGTCAACTGGGGGCGAGTGAACCGCGAGGCGCTCATTCGCGTGCCGCGGCCCAGTGCCAATCGCCAATTGTCGGCGCGCATCGAACTGCGCTGCTGCGATCCAAGCTGTAATCCCTATCTGGCGCTAGCGGTTATGTTACGGGCAGGGCTTGATGGTATTCAGCGCAAGCTGACACTGCCAGCCGCCATGGATGAGAGCCTCTTTCTGCGTGATGAGAATGAGCGTTTGCAGCGGCACGCTCGTTTGCTGCCCGCAACTCTTGGCGAGGCGCTGGAAGGGCTGCGTGAGGATGCATTGGTACGCGAGACGCTTGGTGATTCGATCTACGAGGGATTTCTCGAGGCAAAAACAATCGAGTGGAGTGATTACCGGACGCAGGTCCACAAATGGGAGCTTGAACGCTATCTCCCTGTGTTTTGATGGTTGAGTGGGCTTTGAAGAGGTCTTTGCTCGCAGCGCAGCCGCGAGCAAAGACCTCTTCTCCCATTGGTACTAACTTATTGCGACTTCGCGGCTAGTCGCTTACTATGATTCTATACGCAAGGAGCGAAATCTTGAGAAAAGTTTGAACATTTTCAGAGAGTTTTTTTACCACTACATAGTAAGATAGAAGTGTCACGTGAGAAAAGTGACATCTGAATTTGTATGTAAAACATGTGAAATAACACTAGGAGACTATTAGCAATGAATAAAAAGCTACTTTATATGATTATCGGAGCTATCGTGTTGGTTCTGGTAATCATCGGTATTGGCGTTTTCGCTATACTACCAGGCATTGAATCCGCCAATGCCCAGCAGAAAGCAACTCCTACTCCGATTGTACAGCCATCTGCCACGCCCACACATAAGAGTAATGGAATAAGCACGATTTTGAAGCAGTATGCCCCTGAAATAAAAACTCAGATTGCGCAAGGTTTGCATTTGTCATCACAGCAACTGACGGCGGATTTACAAGGGGGTAAGACATTGAGCGATGTCGCCACCGCACAGAAAGTTTCTACAACCCAACTACAAACCGTTATATCAAATGCCCTAAATAGCGGACTTCAACCTGCAGTGAATGCCGGTTCGCTGACGCAGAAGCAAGTGGATAAGTTGGTGAAGAAGTATCAGAGCAATCCAGCATCGTTGGATCGCCTGCTCGGGGGCAAAGCAGTTTCACATGGTACACCTACGCCTACGCCGGGTCAGTAATAGATAAAGAAGGAGTGAAAAAGCAGCGCTCGCTTTGAGAGCGCTGCTTTTTCACTCCTTCTTTATAGAGGTATAGACTTGCTCGTAGGCGTCGAGCATTTGCTGAAGAGAGAAGTGGGCTTCGACGTGCGCGCGACAATGGGCACGCGGAATATCGTAGAGATCATCGACAAGGGCGGCGGCATGGGAACGTTCACCGAACTCGACGAGAAAACCGGTCTCCCCATGACGAATGATCTCTTCTGCCGCACCACGACGGAAGGCTATTACAGGAGTGCCGGTGGCCATAGCTTCGACGGCGGTCAGACCGAAAGGTTCATCCCATTCGATTGGAAAGAGCAGGCCGAGTGATTGACCCATTACTTTCCACAGAGCCAGGCGTTCTAGCTGCCCGAGATAGGTTACGCGGTCGCCTGCTCGCTGCAATTCCGGTACGATACGCCGCTCATAATAGTGACGGTCGTAGATACCACCAGCAATTAAGAGGCGATAGCCCGCTTTTTCGGCAATCTCGATGGCAGCTTCAACCCCCTTCTCCGGGGCTATGCGACCAGCAAATAGGAGCGGGGCATCCACTGGAAGTTTGGGATTGAAGGGGATCGCATCCAGGTCAAGCCCGTTATAAATCACGCGGTCGATGGTGGTATAGCTGGCATAGGTTGCGGCACAGGCATGAGATACGGTTACCAACGTAAGTGGGTGCCCCTGCTGGTGCAACACGCGCAGGGCCTCGTTGATTTCTGGCGCTACGGCGGGCAAATGGAGAGTGTGCACAACAGGGATAGCAGATACGAGGGTGCTGCAAGCAAAGGCGGGCCAATCGAAAGCGTGAACGTGAATGAGATCGAACTCGGTGCTGCGCTGTCGCAATTTGAGGAAAAGCTCGAGAAAGAGGTTGGCCTGGGCAAAGAAACCCGGGTCGGCGCTGCGTTCTTGTACTGGCTGAGAAAAGTTGGCCGGAAGGACGTTTCCCGGCACTTCTACCGACTCGATAGAGATACCGGGGACGAAAGAGTCATCCCTGGCGAAAAGCGTCACTGTATGCCCGCGCTGTATCAGTCCCTGCGCAAGATCAGCGAGGAGGGCCTGCACGCCGCCCAGATAGGGTTGGGCAATGGCGGAGACCAGCGGTGCAACTAAGGCAACTCTCATACGTCCCCTCGATAGCTGGCAATGTTATTTTCAGTTTCATGCAGCTTCACTTCGTAGAGCAACCCCTGTGGGAGGGCGCTTGCGAGTCGTTCCCAAAACTTGATGACCAGAACCTCCGTGGTGGGAATACTGTCCTCCAGCCATGGCACGTCGTAGTTGAGATGCTTGTGATCGACCCAGGCGATGACATGTTCGTTGATAGCCTGTTTAAGGTCTGTCAGATTTAAGATCATACCGGTACGCGGATCGGGGATGCCGCGTACCGTCACTTCGAGGACATAGTTATGGCCATGCCCGTTCGGATTGGCGCATTTATCATAGAGAGCGCTATTTTCTTCTTCAGTCAGGTGGCTGCTCCATAAACGATGGGCCGCGCTGAAAGTGGTGCGTCGTGTCAGATAGACCATGATTGCATCCTCGTTTAGCTATTGCTGAATATCTCGATATTGCTACCACTGAGCATGCGTCCCGCATCGCTGGCAAGGAAGAGCAGTATCTCTGCCATGTCCGCAGGAGTCATGCCAGCCTTCAAATGTGGCGCCGCCTGTTGCAGCATCGCGGTATCCACGGCTCCCGGGCTTACAGCACAAACACGGATATTGTATGGCTTGCCCTCTACCGCGAGAACCTCGGTCAGGCCAGCGACACCCGATTTCGAGACGTTATAGGCGCTCAGTCCGGGAAACTTCTCTACACCTTTCACGCCCGAAAGCGAAGAAAGATTGATAATGACCCCTTGCTTTTGGGCGGTCATAAGCTGAAAGGCCTTGCGACAACACAAAAAGGTGCCGCGCAGGTTGACCGCGATCACAGTATCCCAGGTAGATACATCCATTTCAACAAATGGGCGTACCGCGACTATTCCCGCGCAGTTTACCAGGATGTCGACACGGCCGTAGCTATCGATGGCCTTCTGAAAGAGGGTATCGACATCTGCTTCACGCGAGACATCACCCACGACGGAGAGAGCCTGTCCTCCTGCGCGTGTAATCACGGAGGCGGCTTCATCAAGCTGAGAAGAGGTACGGCTGAAGAGCACGACGCGCGCCCCCTGCTGCGCAAAGAGATGCGCGGTGGCTCGACCGATGCCCCGTCCGGCGCCCGTTATAATAGCGACGCGATCTTGTAGTGTATTCATATCTGGCATTATAGCAGAAGGAGAGGTAGATGTCAGAAAGCTTTGCGCTTCTTGAAGTCGGCAATAATTTCTCCCAATAAACTCTTATAAGGATCGACACTGGAACCCTCGTTGAAACTATACAGGCTCCTGCACGCCATCTCCCTGTGCCGCTAACCCCCTTGATCGGACGCGCGCAGGAAGTGCATAAGACATGTGTTCTGCTCAGTCGCCCGGAAGTGCGCTTACTCACCCTCATTGGTCCTGGAGGCGTTGGCAAGACACGCCTAGGTATGCAGGTATTTTGTGACGGGGTATGCTTTGTCTCGCTAGCTCCTATCCGCGATCCCGCTCTGGTTCTTCCTATGATAAGCCAGGCACTAGGGCGCCGTGAAGTCAGGGATACCGGCGATCGACCGCTGTTTGAGCACTTGAGAGCCTACTTACAAGACCAGTGCCTGCTGCTCCTGCTCGACAACTTCGAGCAGGTCATGGGAGCGGCACCACTGCTGGTGGAACTCCTGAAGGCTTGCCCTACACTCAAGGTTCTGGTAACCAGCCGTGCCACTTTGCGCGTGCGCGGTGAGCACACGTTCTCAGTGATGCCACTAGCGCTGCCAGATCCCAGGCATCTTCCAGATATCGAGTGCTTATCACAATACGCTGCCGTGACACTTTTCATCCAGCGCGCTTCGGCTGTCAAACCTGACTTTGCCATTACTATGGCGAACGCGGCCACTATTGCAGAGATATGCGTGCGCCTGGATGGGTTACCACTGGCTATCGAACTGGCGGCAGCTCGTATCAAACTGCTGGCACCACAGATGCTGTTGGCACGGTTGGGGAAATGCCTGGGGATATTGACCGGAGGCGGAAGAGATGTACCCGAGCGGCAGCAGACATTGAGGAGTGCAATTCAGTGGAGCTACGAATTGCTAGATGAGAATGAGCAGCGGCTCTTCAGGCTTTGCCCCCTCTTTGTTGGGGGCAGCACGCTAGAGGCGGTGGAAACGGTATGTTGGCATATGGGAAACGTGTCATTGAATGTGCTGGACGGAGTAGCTTCACTGATCGACAAAAGCCTTCTGCAACTGGGAAAGCAGAGAAGTTTGCATGCTAAACCAGACGAAGGCCGCCTACTCATGCTGGAGACGATACGTGAGTATGGATTAGAGTGCCTGGTTGCAAGTGGCGAGGTAGAAGCTGCCCAACATGCTCATGCTACCTACGGTCCATCCAAATGAGCATGTTGCTATAGCTGTGTACAATGGGACGTTCCTGCTGATGGCGATTTTCTTTAATCTAATCTGGCGCTACGCGGCGTATAAGAACCGATTGCTGGGCAAGAGGGCAGATCCACAGGCGGTGCAGGCCATTAGCAAGCAATTCCGCTTTGGACCTGTGCTCTACGTGATCTTGTTCGGCCTTGGCTGGATCAGTGCCCCAGCAAGCATTGCCATGAGCCTGCTGCTGGCGGTGTTTTTTGCTCTTCCAGGCCGCACATCTCGCCCTCTGCCTGAAGTCTAATTACTTGTTGACCATAGAATAAGCTGGTTGCCCTCCTTGTGCCAATTCTCTTTTCTTATTTACAGTTGTGACCAATATTCCGCAGCATCGTCTGCATTCTGCTCTGCGTCGGGTGAGGCAGCAATAACGCCTTCGTCATTTGAATGATGATCGCTCATAAGATTTACGCCGTTGCTGACTGCAGGGTTTGAGATTATACTCTCACGGTAATGGCCATTGCCGTTACCGTTGGCTTTGGGCATAGCAGTCATTGATATATCTGCGCCAGGATGCACGTTGCCCTGTGCTATCATCTCGTAATGTTCGGTCAGACGAAGGGCAATTAACTTGCCTGGTTGATCAATCATGTGATACTTCAAGGCATCTTGCCAGAGCACATCCAATGTTGCAGAGTTCTTGAGCAAGCCAACAGTGAAGTACAGATATTTTTCGCGGTCTTGTGACATATCGCCTTTTCTCTCCATAATTATACTTTGACGCTATTCGTCTGAACCTTACGTATAAGCAGGCGGCCAGCAAGGTTACAATAGCCGAGCACATTGGCGTGGTTGGGATCATCTGGGAGGGAGAGATGCGGGATGCGCTGCTTCAGAATGTTGTAGAAATAATAGACGCCACCGCCGACGTGCAGCACTGGCTTGAAACTCGCTGCCACTGCGTCGCGATCGCTCTGTCGCCACGCTGAAGCGATGAATGAGACAATTTCACTACCCACCTGCATCACGGCCTCTCTGGTTAAGCGCTCTAGTTCAAGCAGGTTGACTGTTTTTCCGTACACGGCAATTTCAGGATAGCCAAGGCTACCATTGGAGGAATTAAGATTCCCACTGGAGGCATAGGCGTACATGATTTCACGCGCCTCAAGCAATGAGAGTGAACGATCATACTTGCTCTCAAAAGTGTCCATGAGCATTTGTGTTGCCGTCTCCACCCCTAATGGCTTCCCTTTACAGTAGTCGGTGACAGGAACCTGACCGCGAGCCACATAAAGGTCAGTTGTGCGACCGCCAATATCAATCACAGCGCTCTCTGTTGTCTTATTCACGGTTTTATCACCGTAGACGATGAGCGCACCTGCTCCTTCCATCACTACTGTTGCAACTTCAATGGTCACACGTCGAAAGGACCTGTTATTATCCATGGTAAAGACGTGCGTTCCGTCCAGGGCTGTTTTGATGCTGTTGCGCAGAGCCATGTTCTTGATATAGGTTTCAGCCGGCAGTCCTGTAACCACGTAGAGTCCAAATTCAGTATCAGGGATCACCGATGCAGCAACAGTCAGCAGGCCCCGCAGGCTATATTTGCTGGCATAGCGTTGAATGTCGCCTCGCCCATTATATACATCAACCGATTGCTGTAACGCTAGTTCACCGACGGCATAAGCCATTGCGTCTCCGTGAAAGCGGATGACATGTGTATTGGACTGATCGACCTTTACGCCAAGATTGTGCATAGCATTAACATCAGCCTTGGCGAACGCGGTAGGAATGCTACGAGCGAGATTTGTCCCCTGTAGGACTGTCGCTCCCCCCATCTCAGCATTACCAAAATCATGTCCATAAGGATACCATTTCATATGTGAATTCCTTCTCACCTTCAACTAAATAACCTGTAGAAAATTTGTATAACCCCCTATTATTTAGTAACGAAGCAAAGCTGTCTCTGTATCGCTAGCCTGTTTTACTCAGTACTTACCGAAATACATGTACATACTGCAAACCGTCTGCTTGACGCAAGCTCAACTGCGTTGTATGCTCATGCAATCTAAGACAGACGTCTGCCCCCTAAATCCTATTGGAAAGGTAAGCGATGGAGCAGAGAATCGAGCACATACTAGAGCAAATTCCGGGCTGGAGCGGCAAAGAGTTGATAGTAGCGCCGCTGCTGGGTGGCATTACCAACCAGAATTATCGTGTGGATGTAGCTGGAGAGACGTTCGTACTGCGCATTGGTGGCAAAGGCACACGCCTGCTGGGCATCGATCGGGGGCATGAACATGCCTGTACAGCCATCGCGGCACAATTGGGTATCGGGGCGGAGGTTATCCACTTTCTCGCGTCCGAGGACGTGCTCGTTACGCGCTTCATTGTTGGCAGCACTATTTCAGCTGAGACTGCCGCGCAGCCTGAGACACTCGCGCGCATCGTTGCTTCGATGAAACGTTACCACGAGGGGCCGACTTTCCCCGGCACCTTCTCGCCTTTTGCGACGGTGCGAGACTACCATAAGAAGGCGCTCGAGCTTGAGGTTGCTTTCCCCGCTACACTGCCACTGGTGTACGCGTTGATGGAACAGATCGAGGAGGCGATTGGGACACTGGATCGACCGAGACCGTGCCATAATGATCTGCTGGCCAGCAACTTCATCGATGATGGGCGGAGCATCTGGATTCTCGATTGGGAATACGCCGCGATGGGCGACCTGTTCTTTGATTTGGGAAACTTTGCTGTTAATCAGGCGCTTAACGAGGAGCAATGCGAATATCTTTTACATTGCTATTTTGGCGAGGTACGGATTGCGGACGTGGCACATCTGCACCTGATGCGGCTTGGCTCGGATTTGCGCGAATCGTTCTGGGGGTTTTTACAGTTGGGCGTGTCTGAACTAGATTTTGACTATCACGAGTACGCTCACCACCATCTAAAGCGTTTCTTACAGAATGTGGCTACTCCGGAATTCACACAGTGGTTACAGGAGATAGCGTAGGGGAGATCACTCCATGCAGGACCAAGCGAGGGCCGTCATTATCGGCAGCGGGATTGCGGGTTCCAGTATTGCTTATCATCTGACAGAGTTGGGCTGGCGGGACATTGTTGTCCTCGAGCAGGGACCATTGATTGGTGGCACGACCTCTCATGCTCCGGGACTGGTGGGACAGCTGCGCTCATCGGTGAGCCTGACGAAGATGCTGATGTATAGCGTCGAGCTGTACAAAACGCTGCGGGTGAACGGCAAAGCGGGCTACGCCGAGGTTGGCAGCTTGCGTTTAGCCTCTTCTAAAGAGCGCATGGAAGAACTCAAGCGGCAGGCGGGTTTTGCGAAGGGGGTGGGATTGGTAGTAGAACTGATCAGCGCGCGTGAAGCGCAGCGGATGTTTCCCCTGATGAGCGTGGATGGGGTCGAAGGGGCATTGTTTCTTCCAACCGATGGCTCCGCGCGCGCGCCAATCCTGGCTGAGGCTCTGGCTAACGCGGCACGTCAGCATGGTGCTAGCTTTTATGAGCATACAGTTGTTACAGGGATCGAGGTGGACAAAGGGCGCGTGCAGGCGGTGAATACGACGCGAGGACGCATTGCGACAGAGATTGTGGTTGTAGCGGCGGGTGTATGGTCACCGCGTATTGGGCGTATGGCGGGCGTCACTATTCCGCTGATTCCGATGCAGCACCAGTACGCTATGACCAAACCGCTGAGCGAGTTGGGGGGAGGTATCAGCGTTCCCAACCTGCGCGATCCTGATAAGCTGGTCTATTTCCGTCAGGATGGTGAGTGCATGGTGATCGGCGGTTACGAGCGCAATCCCGCAGCATTGGATGTTCATGCTATTCCAGAGCGATCAAATCCCACGGTGCTGGATTATGATCCCCCGCGCTTTGAGAGTTTGCTCGAGGGATGTGTCGAGCGGGTTCCTGCCATCAAGGGCGCGGACCTGCTGAAAAGGGTCAATGGGCTTGAGTCGTTTACCCCTGATGGGGAGTTTATCCTGGGAGAATCGCCCAATGTGAGAGGCTTCTGGGCCGCCTGTGGTTTTTGCGCCCACGGCGTCTCAGGTTCGGGCGGTGTCGGCAAGATGATCGCGGAGTGGATCGTTGCAGGCGAACCAAGCCTTGATCTCTGGCACATGGATATGCGCCGCTTCGGAGCATATACAGCCAGTCGCCGCTACATTGCTACCCGTACCCGTGAAATCTATAGCACGTATTACGATATTTTTTATCCGGCGCAGGAACGCGGCAGCGCGCGCAAACTGCGCATCAGCCCGGTCTATGGTCGTTTGCAGGAACTGGGAGCGGTCTTTGGCGAGAAGGCTGGTTGGGAACGTCCCAACTGGTTCGCGACGAACGAGCAAATGGCGCAGGGACAGGATTGGCCGCAGCCATATGGGTGGGCCAGCCGCTACTGGTCACCGGCTATCGGCGCGGAGCACCAGGCTACACGCGAGCGGGTCGCCATCTTCGACGAGACCTCTTTCAGCAAATTTGAGGTGATCGGCACGGGAGCGACAGCCTTTTTACAAGGGATTACCGGGAACCAGATGGATCAACCTGTGGGAACGGTCAGCTATACGCAGATGTTGAACACGCGCGGCGGCATCGAGTGTGACCTCACGGTGACACGACTGGCCGGTGAGCGCTTCCAGATTGTCACGGGAACCGCTTTCGGCATCCATGATCTCTCCTGGATTCGCAGCCAGATGCCGGGCGATGGCTCGGTGTATATCAATGATATTACCTCCAGTCGCTGTTGTATCGGCGTGTGGGGTCCTCGCGCACGCGACCTGATGCAGCGGGTCAGTGAGGACGATTTCACGAACGAGATGTTTCCCTACCTGACAGCACAGCAGGTGACCATTGGCGATATTCCCGCGCTGGCGCTGCGCGTTACCTACGTGGGCGAACTTGGCTGGGAGATCTATGCGCCAATGGAGTACGGCCTCAAGCTCTGGGATACTTTGTGGGAAGCAGGGCAGGAGTTCGGTATCGCTGCCGCTGGCTACCGGGCGATCGAGTCACTGCGCCTTGAGAAGGGCTATCGCTACTGGAGCGCCGATATTCATTCCGAGTACAATCCCTATGAGGCGGGGCTTGGATTTGCCGTCAAACTGAAAAAAGGCGATTTTATGGGGCGCGAGGCACTGGAGCGCATCAAGGCCGAAGGGGTGACACGCAAGCTGTGCTGTTTGACGCTGGGTGACCCAAGCGCAGTCGCACTCGGAGGTGAGCCACTGTTGGATGGTGAGCGAGTGTTGGGTCGTGTGACCAGCGGCGGATACGGTTACACGGTGCGCCAGAGTATCGCCTATGGCTACCTCCCGGTGGAGTATGCCACGCCTGGAACGCAGGTCAAGGTGCAGTTGTTTGGCGTCAGGTATCGAGCGACGGTGATGAAGGAGCCGTTGTTCGATCCGAAAAACGAAAAGATTAAAGGGTAGGTTCTATTCACTGGCGGTAGCGCCGATGACAAAGGCGCTGACCTGGTTGACCTGGCCGCGCCAGTAGGGAACTTTAACTTTGTGTCCAGCACTCATGATCGTGACATCGCGCATATGAACGTAGCGATAGATGACCGATAAACCCTCAGGGCCGATCTCTGCCTGATCGGGCAGGGGTATGAGGGCAGTATACTGAGACTCCCCGCCATAAATGCGCGGGAGTTCTGATCGGCTCCCTCTCAGTTGCTTTCGCCTTCGAGATCATGGCTTCACAGTTGAGGGCCGTCTCAGGCGGCCCATCCACAGTCAGCACAGACATAGGTACGGTCTTGCGCTTTGTTTCTGGCACTGCAAGCAGGGCATTCTTGAGACGTGTAGGCAGGATCAACCTGCTCTCCATTGATGCCTAAACGCTCTGCCTTAGAGGTCAGGAACATGGTTAACTGATAGAAGCTCCAACTATTCCTCATGCGGTTGTTTTTGCGAGCTTTCGCCCCACCACTTGTACGTGTGGTGTCCTTGCGTATACCTGCAAGGGACTCTACTTTGATGGTGCCAACGCCCTGTTCATGGGCATGGTTCACAATTTGCCTGGAAAGCTGATGGTTGATATTCTTCATCCAACGAGCTTCTTTGCCCTTGCTTTTCTTCACGGCGCGGGTTTTCTTTGCTTTCTGTAGCTTTTTGCGACGGCTATAGAAGCGTCGGCGCATAGAGCGTTGAGATCTACCATTCCCAAAGAAGCGCGTTCCCTTGCCACTCACATGAGCTACAGCAGGGACTTTGATGCCCAGATCAACGCCCATGACGGCTTGCCCATCCGCTTCACCAGTATTGGCATCCGGCGTTGGCGCGGGTTGCTCTTGAACAATAGTGACGTTCGTGCTAGAAGTATTTCGTTGTGGTTCTTCATTAGGGGTATTTTGCTCCGATATACTTGCCATGCTCTGCTCTCAATCTATTGGCCTATTGGTGGGAGACAGAAATCTTTACATTTAGGCTGACAATTATTGCCCTGATCTCCCTGGCAGGGAGGTGGTGTCGTGAAGCTTCCCTGGATTGTGGGCAGCGTACCGTCGATAAACCAGTCGGTGACGGTAGGTTCACCGGGATGGGGCGCCAGGCCTGTGAGCGCCGATACAGTACCTGCATGAACATCGGACGGCTTGCTGAAATCATCAGGAGGATAGTGGTACAGGTTCGTTACGTACTCCATCACATCGTGCCAGATGGGACCAGCGCCGGTAATACCAATAATATTATTCATTGTACTATTATCGCTATTGCCGGCCCAGACGCCCACAGCAAGATACGGAGTATAGCCGAGGGTCCAGTTATCGCGGAAACTCTGGGTGGTACCTGTTTTTGCCGCGGCAGGACGATCCAGTTCCAGCGGATTGCCAGGGCCAAACTCATGATAGCGCGAGGTTTTGTCAGAAAGAATACTGCTCATCAGGAAGGCCACATCGGCCCGGACGACCCGTATGCCCTGAGGATGGGTGGCATCATAGGTATAGAGAGGCTGCCTCTGGTTATTGGTGATCTCTAAAATTGAGGTAGGTGGCACACGCACTCCCTGGTTGGCAAAGGTGGCATAGGCGGACGTGAGATGTAAAAGCGACACCTCTGATGTTCCTAGAGCCAACGATGGACCAAAGGAGTCGGGTGACCTGTTCGCGATCTCGGACAATCCAAAGCGGCCGGCCGTATTCACTACATTCGGAATACCAGCATATTCGAGCGCATCAATGGCTGGAATGTTGAATGAGTTCGCAATCGCATTGCGCACAGTCATGGGAAATCCCGTGTGATATTTCTGATCGTAGTTTTGTGGCGTATAGTACGTCGGGGGGTCACCGCTTAGCTCGCTTGGAAAGATCGTTTTATGATCGGGTATGATCATCGCGGGATACCAGCCCATTTCAAAAGCAGTGGCGTAGACGATGGGTTTGAAAGAAGAGCCTGGCTGCCGCAGGGCAAGGGTTGAGTTATATTGTCCACGCACTTGCGGGCTATTATTGTTGTAGTTAGCGCTGCCATCCATAGCAAGAATCTCACCATTGTACGGATTCATGACAACCACAGCAGCGTTATTGACATTATTTTGAATATTCAAAGGCCCGTAACTACCCAAATAGGAATCATAGACCTGTGAATAGAGATGATTATAGGCAATCTGCTCGACCTTTTTTTCCAGATTTAGATCAAGAGTAGTGTAAATGTTATAGCCACCATTGTAGAGGTTTTGCGCTCCTATCAAGGGAACCAGTACCTGGTCTATAATGTAACGAACAAAATGCGGTGCCTGAATGCCTTGAGTGTTGGCAAACGATTTGAATTTAAACCTGGCCGTCTCAGCCTCTGCTTGCAAAGCCTGGTCTCCGGTGATCATATGCAGAGAAACCATCGAATCCAGGACAGTTTTTTGCCGACTCAGGGCCGCTGGCTTATTGTTGACGGGGTTGTAATATGAAGGGCTTTGTGGGAGTCCAGCCAGCAATGAGGCCTGGGCAAGGTCTAAACGTGAAGCAGAGGACGAGCAGGACCGACTGGTGCATTTGGGTTGAATATTGAAGTAGTCTTGCGCCGCCGCCTCGATGCCATAGTTCAAATCCCCGTAGTAGACGGTATTCAAATACATTTCCATAATCTTCCACTTCGGGTATTGTTTTGTGAGGCCATAGGCCAGGATCGCTTCTTCGCCTTTGATTTGCAGGGTACGCGGCTGCGAGAGAAAGAGCTGATTCTTCACCAATTGTTGTGTGATGGTGCTGCCACCCTCGACTACGCTGTGACTTGCCAGGTTGGTGACAGCGGCACGCAGCGTGCCATTGACATCGACACCGCTATTTTGCCAGAAGGTATGATCTTCGGCGGCAATCGAGGCGTTGATGAGCATTGGCGAGATATCGTTGTAATTGACGTAGGTGCGACGACCATGATCATTCTGATGATCGTAGAGTTCATAGAGCAACTGGCCGTTGCGATCATAGATATGAGTCGATTGGAAGAGCGAGTGGTCTGCAATGCCCTTCAAGAGGGGTAATTGTTGCTGGTAGAAGGCATAGGCGGCTCCGACACCGGTAGATAAGAGCGAGAAAATTACGATGACGATAATCAGCCCAATCACCATAAGGCGAGGGAACATTGGGCGATTGTAGCGGTCGTGGAGGTGCTTGCGGATAAGAATGCGGTTCACTTTGCGGCGTGCTACAGAAACCCTGGCCATGGTTTCAGGAGAAGAAGAGGATTTGGCGGGTTGTGCTGCGGGAGGAATTGGAGAGAGAGATGGTGCAGAGAGGGTCGAAATACCTCCATTGGTGCGAGACTTACTTTCTCCAACAGGTACGGTAATTATTTCATTGTCTTGATGGTTGTTTGTATTCCTATCCATGGGGTCGAGATATCCTTCTAATAGGCTTATGGTATACTTTATTTTATTAGGTGACGCTGCGCTTACCTGTATTGAGTAGCAGTAGAGTAGAAAGAGTCAAATTGCTACATACGTTTTATTATAACGTATCGCCACTGTTTGCGGTTTCATTGATAGTACTCTCTAGCAAGTTCTCGGCAAAAATAGCTCAATGTGCTGGTGCAACTCCTGCATCTTTATGACGTACATATATGTAACGGTTCCACACGTACCCATGGATCTGGGAAGGAGTTCCTGTGATGGATCAACAAGAATTTGCCCCAAGGTCACAAAGGTCGCAGGCAGAAGAGCAGCAACCTTTGGACGAAGAGGGAATAGAATACCCGGCGCAGCCCTATTACTGGTCGAGCAAGCCCAATACGCCAAAAGATGAGCCTACTTCGCTTTACGATGTGCCAATGGTACAGAACGATGCACTTAACGATTACCAGAATGGATATTCGGCGCAGAAAACTGTCGAAGAGACAAGCCAGCGCGGGGAAAAAATAGCTACTGGCCGTCAATCGGCTCAACCATCTCAAGGGCAGGGACAGCGATTTGGTTCTGATGGTGACGGGTATGAGTTCCAGTACCATCCAAATTCCGCAGGTAATCAGCAGTGGGGTGTTCCTCCATTTGCACGACCACAGTTGCGCAGGAGGAGTCCCGCGAGGTTGATCTGGCTGGTGGTATTGGGGCTGATCTTTTTCGGTCCTCTCATGCATTTTTTGGGCGCATTGCTGGCGGTGACCGGCGTCATTATTCTCGCCTTGCTGCTACCTTTTTTATTGGTACTATTGGTAGCGATTCCGTTTATTCTTTTCGCCGTGAGTCGTCGTCTGAGAGGCGGTGGTAACCGCCAGCGTCGCTGGCGTTACACTAATCGCTGGCGCGGGCCGTGGGGATGGTAGGATTTCGTTCCGCAAATCCCGTAGGGACGCTTGCGTCGCCCATGCGCACAAACATACGGATACAAACCTGGGCAACGGAGTGACACGGGGGACTAGGATGACCGCAAAGATCATCCAATAGGCATCCAGGGTGAGTGCCAGGCCCCACCCCTAGGATGACCGCAAGGGTCATCCCTACTATACACGGCGTGATGCTGCGCATCATACGTGGGGCTGGAGGATCATATATAGGGATGACCCTTGCAGTCATCCTGGCTACGGTGCCGTATCGATTCTGTAGGTGCCAATGGGATGGGTTTGGGCCATCCTGATCGGGCGAGCAGGCAAGTAACGAGGAACGAGGGCGACGCAAGCGTCCTCCCCCATCGACCACGCCGCTCCCGCCCCTACGGGTTTGGTGGGGCATCCTCACAGTTCTGCTCCCATTTTTACCGAACTTGTGGGAACGATATCAATGGTAGAGTACCTTTTTTTCGGTTGTTTTGGTACAATACGACATATCATTATGATTATGACGTATCTTTATGGTTAAGATATATCATTATGATTATGACGTATTCGTATGATTATAATAAAGTAGGTGGTAGAGAGCGACTGTGACTGATAGAGTTGAAAGCACCTCCAGGGTGTTTGAAGAGATAGATCTGACTAATGTGCGCGAGCTGCGCAATGCACTGTACGCACATGGCATGCGTCCCAACAAGTCCTTTGGACAAAATTTCTTGATTGATCGCACCGTGCTCACGCAAATAGTTGAGGCGGCGGAGATCGGTAGAGCAGATGAGATATTAGAGGTGGGTGCGGGAACCGGTGTATTGACACGAGAGTTAGCGCAACAGGCCAGGCGCGTGGTGGCGGTTGAGTTGGAACGGGATATGCTGGCTTTGCTGGAGAAGACGACGCAACAGTTTACAAACGTCGAGTTATTAGCGCGCAACTTGCTCTTCGTCGACCCGGCAGAGGTTTTTGGGGATGCGCCATATAAGCTGGTGGCGAATTTGCCGTATTATATCACTGCACCTACATTTCGCCATTTCCTTGAAAGCGCCAATCCGCCGCGCCTGCTCGTAGTAATGGTGCAAGAAGAAGTGGCAGAGCGTATCGTTGCTAGCCCGGGGGATCTCAGTCTACTGGCCGTGAGCATTCAATTTTATGGGCGCCCACAAATCATTGCGCGTGTGCCAGCAAGCGCGTTCTACCCCGCCCCTAAAGTGGACTCGGCTATTTTGCGCGTCGATTTGCATGCAAAGGCACCGTTGACGCCAGGTGAGCGGGATAGCTTCTTTCGTGTCGTGCAGGCCGGCTTCTCTGAGCGGCGCAAGCAGTTGCATAATTCGCTTACTCACGGACTACATCACAAAAATGAAGATATAAGGGCGTGGCTTACCGCCGCGAATATCGATACCAGCCGCCGCGCCGAAACGTTAAGTATTGAAGAGTGGCTGCGGGTATGGAACATTATTCCGAGAGTTTGACCGGAAGAAGTAGAATTGTTTATGACGATAGAGGAGCTATTTTGTGAGACGTGTGGAGCAGCTAATCCACCGTCAGCGCGCTTCTGCCAGAACTGCGCTTCACCCCTACCTGTCACACAAATTACAGGCGCCCTGCCAGAACAAACATTACTGATTGGCCGCTACCAATTGGTGAGCCGTATAGGCCAGGGAGGCATGGGTGCCGTCTATAAGGCCAGCGATACCCGGCTTGATGATCGCCTTGTTGCGATTAAAGAGATGAGCAAGGCGGGGATGCCTGCTGCTCGCCTGGAGGAGGCCGAGGCTTCTTTTGAACGCGAGGCTCGCCTGCTTGGAAAACTGCTTCACCCCAACTTACCACGCATTCACGATCACTTTACGGAAAATGATCGCTCCTACCTGGTGATGGATTTCATCGACGGTGAAACTCTGGAAGAGTACCTGGATAAAAGGGGACACGGCCCGCTGCCCGTTGGGCAGGTGCTGAATTGGGCTGAGCAGTTGTGCGATGTGCTGAGTTACCTGCACAATCACCAACCGCCGATTGTCTTTCGTGACCTCAAGCCAGCCAATGTGATGATTAGCGAGAGCGGGCATATTTTCCTGATTGACTTTGGCATCGCGCGCATCTTCAAGCCTGGGCAATCTCACGATACGGTAGCGTTAGGCTCACCTGGGTACGCAGCCCCCGAACAGTACGGCAAAGCACAAAGTACGCCGCGCTCGGACATCTATAGCCTTGGCGCATTGATACACTGTTTATTGACCGGCGACGATCCAAGCGAACGGCCTTTTTTCTTCCGGCCAGCCTCGCAAGCTAACCCTGCGGTGCCTGCAGGACTCGAGGCCTTACTACAACGCATGTTAGAGATGGACGCTGAACGGCGGCCTGCCAGCGCACGAGAGGTTTTACAGGCTCTGCGCAGCGATGACGCGAAATTACAGGGGCAGGTGGGTCATAGCGCCCAACAAGCGAAGTCCGCGTCCCGCATAGGCTATTCCTATGGTGCTACCAATGCCACACCTTCCGGGGTGGACCTGCTGCTGGAAGAAGCGCAAACGCTGTATGCGCAGAAACGCCTGGGCGAGGCGGAGAAGGTCTATACACAGGCGTTACAGCTCAACAATACGAATCCTCTGGGCTGGCAGGGGCGTGGGCTGACGCAAGGACTACTGTCACGCCACACTGAGGCGCTATCCTCGTTCGATCGCGCCTTGCAATTGGACCCGTCGCTGGTGATTTCCTGGAACGGGAAGGGGACAGCGCTAAGTACGCTGCAGCGCAACCAGGACGCGCTCGCGGCTTTCGATCGAGCGCTAAAGCTCGAGCCGAACAATGCCTCCTCCTGGAATGGCAAAGGGGCGGTACTCAACGCGCTCGGTCGACCCAAAGAGGCGCTGGATGCCTTTGATATGGCGCTGCGTTTCGATCCACATATGGCGCAGGCATGGAATAATAAAGGACTGGTGCTCAGGCAGCAAAAGCGTTATCAAGAGGCCTTGAGCGCCTTCGATTTGGCGCTAACCTATGATAGAAATATCGCGACCTCGTGGAGTGGCAAGGCCAGTATGCTGCACGAGATGGGCCGCCTGCAGGAGGCGCTTGATTGCTATCAACAAGCATGTATCCATAATCCCTTGCTGGTCTCGGCCTGGAACGGGAAGGGGGCCGTCCTTTATGATATGGGGCGATACAAAGAGGCGCTACAAGCGTTCCAGGAGGCCCTAAAGCTGGACAAGAACTACGCTCCGGCCTGCTATGGCATAGGCAATGTCTACTATATCCAACAAAAAATGAAGTTGGCCATGGAGATGTTCGATCGGGCGCTGCGCTGCGATCCTAATTATGCTAAGGCCTGGAATAGGCGTGGCAATGTGCTGAACGACATGGGCGAGCGCGGTGAGGCGCTGAGATCTTTTGACCAGGCTTTGCGCATCGATCCACGTTTCGCCTCGGCCTGGAACGGTAAGGCAGCGGTATATGTGCAACTCGAACGCTATAGCGAGGCTCTGCACGCGTACGAGAACGCGTTGAGAATCAACCCGAATTTCGCGCAAGCCTGGAACGGGCAGGGCAACACCTTCTACCACTTGAATAACTATTCACAGGCATTGGCCTCATATAATCGCGCAGTGAAGCTGAACCCTCAGATGGCTTCCGCCTGGCATAATCTCTCGTTGGTCCTCAAGAAGTTAAAGCGCAATCAGGAAGCGTTGGATGCCTCAGAGCAGGCTATTCAACTTGCTCCCAACGATCCCGACAACTGGACGCGCAAAGCAGAGGCGCTGAAGAGTTTGCGCCGCTCCAAAGACGCAAAGAATGCTGAGAAACAGGCTGTCAGGTTACGGGGGGCGATACGCTAAAATGCAGGGGCAGGGCTTGCCCCTGCCCTGTTGTCCTTGCCCTATGTCCTGTCTTGTTGTCCCTGCCACCTGCCCAAACATGAATGTGGTCGCCAGGGCAGGGGCAAGCCCTGCCCCTACATTTTAATTTAGATTGGGCATTAAATGCATCCTTTTATCTTCCCAATTCGTGTAGGATAATGGCAATGCTTTGACAATAGAGCGATGCTTCTTTCCCTGTGGTGGGAAGATTAGACGGAATGATGGCGGCTACGCTAGTCGTTGCTGGGCGTTGGTAGGGTAGGGTAGAAAAAGGAAGAACAAGGAAGGTTCTTACCGTGCCAACCTGTCTTTCGAAAGGAGAAAACACATGACAATGACTGATCACTCGACTGTTGTCGGCGTCTTTACAGATCGCGTGCAAGCAGGACGAGCAATAGAAGCGCTTCGTCGCGCCGGTTTTACTGATGAGCAGGTCGGGTTTGTGAGACGTGGTGAGGATAAAGGTACAACCGATGGTGAGACGAGAACTGATGAAGGAGCCAATTTTACCTCTGGTGTGATCGGTGGTGGTGCGCTTGGTGGCATACTCGGTGCGGTGGCTGCACTCTTGATTCCTGGCTTTGGACCGGCTATCGCGGGCGGTATCCTGGCGGCAGTGCTGGGTGGAGCAGCGATTGGAGCGGCAGCAGGGGGAATCATTGGCGCGCTGACCAACATGGGCGTGCCAGAAGAGGAGGCTCGCTACTATCAGGGCGAGTTCGAGTCCGGAAATATGATCGTCACGGTAAAGGTTGCAGGTCGGCAACAGGAAGCAATGACCGTATTGCGACAGTATGGTGCCTATGATGCGACTTCGCGCGCGGGAACGTACAATGCGAACGCCGCACCTGGCACATATGGTTCTACAAGTTCAACACAAGCGAATGTGAACAATCCCGCCGTTGCAGTTGGTACGTATGGCCCTAACATGACCCAAGGTTCTGGTAGTAATGACCCCAATGCCCCCTCAGAGGCCGTACAATCCTAACACGATTCAGGGGAACTACAACCCTAATACGCCTCAGGGGCAGGACAATCCTAACGTGGCTTCGGGCAACTACAACCCTAATGCGCCTCAGGGGACATACAATCCCAACGTAAATCAGGGGGGCTACGACCCTAATGCTCCTCAGAGGCCCTATAACCCTAACGTAAATCAGGGGAACTATAACCCTACTATGCCACAAGGGCAGGACAATCCTAACGCGACACCGGGCAACTATGATCCCAATGCTCCTCGGGGGCAGGACAATCCTAATGTAGCCCCGAGCAACTATGACCCCAATTCGCAGCAACGGCCGTATAACCCCAATGCGCCACAAGGGCAGGACAATCCTAATGTCGCGCCTGACACGTTTGATCCGACTGCTCCGGGAGGCGGGGTTAATCCCAACGCTGCTCCTGGTACGTTTGATCCGACTGCTCCAGAGGGGCCCTATAGTGCCAACACTGCCCCCGACGCGAACGATCCTAATGATCCAACGCGAAACGCTAATGCTAACAATGCTCCCGGTACGTTTGATCCCAACGCACCAGAGAGGCCGTACAATCCCAACGTTGCGCCCGATACGTATGATCCTACGGCAGATGATACCCTGAGACCTCCACAAGGTTGGACGGAACGTAAAATGTAGTGCGGCGAGATGCAACGTATTCTCAGGAAGCCATCCATCCCAACCTTTGGGATGGATGGCTTCCTGAGAAGGATAGGCAGGTGTTGAAATTCCACCAATAGTTTTCTGACAAAAAGGTGGGAACTCTAACGATATTAGAGTATCCTACCTTTTTGTCAAGGACTTCGTTCCAGTATCCCTAGCTTGCAGAGGCGGTCGTAGCTGCTTGCTCTTTGGCCGGAGACGCCTGAGGAGGCGCCGGGCGACTCATGATTCCGATAGCCAACATGACGACTTCGACGAGGGCTGCAGCTATCACTAACGCACGCGGCACGCGAATGCCGAACAGGTTGTCAAGCGAGAAACGCCCGGGGCCGGTGAGGGTAAGAGCGAGTGCTGCACCTATATTGGTTACGGGCAACTCGGCACCACCCTGTGTCACCCAGATAGGTTTGCCCCAGTGAGCCTTGGCCGTCGCCATGATCATCGCCCCTAATGTGCCAAGGGGGCCAAGCGGGTGGAGAAAGCCCAACGCGGTGAGCACTCCACCACCGAACTCGGATGCAGATGCACCAGTAGCCCAGGCAGTTCCAGGCTTCAGACCCATCGACTCAAGCCAGCCAGCTGTCCCTTTCAGACCGGGTCCGCTGAACCAGCCGAAAAGCTTTTGCGACCCATGGCCAGCCAACAAACCTCCCACGGTAAGTCGTAAGGTCAGTAGCCCTAAATCCCTCATTATGCTTGATTCTTTTCGACTTTTGGGGACGACCATTTCCTTAACGGTGTCAGATATACTTTGCTTTTCCATCACAGAAAATTTCTTCATCGGCACTCCTTCATTGCTTCAAAATAACTCATAGAAGTATCAGCATGCTCGGTTCTTTCTGCCAGTAGGGGTGTTTCTTAGCGATGTTTTCGCACCAGGATGCCTCTGCTTATAGAACTTCTTGAAAAGCATACTATGTCAAAGCCTACACGATGACGAAAGGAAAAGCGTTTCAACCTCTGCTTTCCGTTCTTAACTGCTTCATCAATACTTCATCATAGACTTTATATTCTATGTCTAACCCCAAGCAGCGTAGAAGAGGTGTAACCTGGCAACGCGTATTTCGTGACCGAACTGGAAGACGGCATAGGGGAGACTGTAATGCGCGTGTTCCAGCACGAGCAGGGTAGCCAGGCGATTTGCTTCAGTCATATAGTAGAAGGGGCGGCGCAGGTAGCGCGGATCAAACATCCACGGTGAGCGACGATGGGGAGATAGAAGTTGCAGTTTAATGGCCGTAACGTAGGTGGCACATGAGTGCGAAAAGCATGTTATGTAGCCTGGCGTAGCAGCGCTTTCACCAGGCGAATCTCTTCATAGAAGTAGTCATCGCCCAGAAACTCTTTGACCGGTTTGAGGGCATCGCCTTCAATCTGTTGCAGGGCATCCACAATAGCCTCGAAGTGCCCTGGCGGGATCAATGATTGAACATCAATGGTTTCGCCTGCCTCGATTAGTTCAACCAGGTGGCTAGCGATAGTTGTGGCTTTGAGGTTGCGCTCCCTGGCGATATCTTCGATGCTTTGCCCATCTTGATACATTTGTAGGGTGATCTGACGCGTGACGGAGGGACTGGCCGGACCTGCTGCGGCTTTTGGTGGGGCTTCCCTTTTTGTTGTTGGTGCTGGCGACAGACCCATGCTCAAGTTATGCAGTTCACAATAAGCGCGAATCTCGTCGGTGAAGAGGGTGTAGTAGGCCTGCAACTTGCGGCTACCGACGCCGGAAACTTGCTCGAACTGTGGCTGGCTCTGGGGACGCTGCTGGGCCATCCCACGCAGACTGGTATCAGGAAAGATGACGTAAGGCGCTACCCCCTGTTCGTCGGCGAGCCGTTTGCGCAGAGTTCGCAGGTGTTGGAATAGGCCCATCTCCTCGGGTGCCAGGTCAGGAAGGGTATTGCCTGTTCTGGAAGTGCTCGTCTGGGTATTTTGCAACGATTGATGCGGAGCTTCTATGGAGACAGCGCGCTGTCTGCGCAAGATTTCGTTAGAGAGGGCGTTCAGTCTGAGCGTTACATAGTTCTCGGTCGTTTCGCTCAGCAAGCCCTGGCGCAGAAGCGAGCGCCCGAGGTGCTGCCATGCTTCGACGCTCAGATCTTTGCCAATACCGTAGGTTGAGAGCTGATCATGGCCATAATCGCGAATCTTCTGCGTATTCGCTCCCCGCAAGATGTCGATGATGTGGCGCATGCCAAAGCGTTCTTTTGTCCTTGCCACGCACGAGAGAAATTTTTGCGCATCAATGGTGCGATCCTCCATGACGAGCGTACGCGAACAGTTATCACAGTTGCCACAGTTCACGACCGCCAGCGTCTCGCCAAAGTAGGCTAGCAGGCTGCGGCGGCGACAGGTGCTGCTATCACCGTAAGCTATAACCTGCTGCAATTGTTGATAGGCGAGGCGCTGCTCGTGTTCATCGGTTTTCTGAGCAATGATATATTCAACCTTCACGCGGTCGCCATAGCTGAAAAAGAGGATGCACTGGGCAGGCAAGCCATCGCGTCCCGCGCGGCCCGACTCCTGGTAGTACCCTTCAAGGTTACGCGGCAGATCATAGTGAATGACCGCGCGTACATCCGGCTTACCGATGCCCATACCAAAGGCGATAGTTGCCACCAGCACGGGCACATCGTCGCGAATGAAACGCTCCTGGTTCTCGCTCCTCTGCTCGCTGGTCAGGCCCGCGTGATAGGGCAGAGCGCGGATACCATCATGGACAAGGGCAAAGCTCAAATCATCGACGCCCTTGCGGCTCTGGCAATAAATGATGATCGAAGACTCGGGCTGCTCGCGCAAGAATTGTAGCAGATCCCCATAGGACCCTTTGTGCTTGGGACGAACTTCGTAATAGAGGTTGGGTCGATCAAAGCTGGCGACGTGGATATGCGGGTCGCGCAGCTTGAGCTGCGTGAGGATATCGTCGCGCACGCGTTCGGTTGCGGTGGCAGTGAGCGCCAGCATGGGCACATCTGGATAGCGCTTGCGCAACTGGCCCAACTGGCGGTACTCCGGGCGAAAATCGTGACCCCACTCGCTGACGCAGTGCGCTTCATCGACGGCCAATAGGGTGAGGCCAACATGCTCTTGAACCTGGTCGAGCAGGTAGAGGAAGTTGCTGCCCATGAGACGCTCGGGAGCCACGTAGAGCAGGTTTAACTGGCCATTGATGGCGGCTCGTTCTCTGCGCACGCGTTCAGCATTGTCGAGCGAACTATTGATGAAGGTGGCGGCGACGCCATTGGCTCGCAGGCGGTCAACCTGGTCGTGCATGAGGGCGATGAGCGGTGAGATGACGATGGTCAGGCCAGGCTGCAAGAGGGCGGGTAGCTGGTAGATAAGCGATTTACCGCCGCCGGTGGGCATCAACACGAAGGCGTCCCGCCCGGAAAGCACCTGTTCGACTACCTCAAGTTGACCGGGACGAAAGGCGTCATGGCCGAAATATTGTTTGAGTACTTGTTCGGTGTTGTGCAAAGCCTGGAGGGTCCTTCCTGATGGATTTGTGTTGTCAGTGTTTTTATTCGTGATGATAATACCATGAGTGATGGGTTCGTGCAATTTTTCTGGCATATTCTCTCTTAAACCTCCGCGAATTTCTCTTGCAGAGTCTGTTTTATCAAATGTTATCCCCCCTGCTATAGAACGAATACGACATAGGAGAAAGGAGAGCATTGGTCTAACAACACGTTGATACTATCTATCTCTATCTATACCTGTCTACATGCCTCAGCCGGAAATCGCTTTAAAAGCGCGGCACTCTTATGCACTATCGACATCGACAACAGTCCGCGAACGCGGCCTCTTCCCCCAAAAATGTACATGGAGGTACACCTCGAATATGTCACGTTTAACGCTTAAAGCGCGCTATGGAATCATCAGCAGCACTTTCCTGGTCGCTGTGCTCATCGTTACCGGCATTATCAATTATGCACTGCCGACGGCACGACAGGCGAACGCCAAATCTGCTGAGCCTGCACAGCGCCTGTTTAATCATTTTCTTGCTACTCATTACAATGACGATGGACAGTATGATGATAACTCTGGTCCAGCACAGGAACAATACTACGATCGCGCCTATCCCCACAGCGCAATCTCTTACAATCAGAGCATCAATGCATACAACGCTTTTCAGGCTGTTTCAAGACAGCCAATGGTTACCCATGGACAGTCCTGGCACCTGGTTGGCCCCACGACGGGTACAGTGCCGGGAGTAGTTACTTATACGGGCCATGCCACGGTGGCTTCCGGGCGCATAACGGTGATTACGGTCGCTGACAATTGCGATCAGAATCTCTGTCGTATCTGGATCGGCGCGGCAGGCGGCGGTATCTGGGAGACGGATAATGGCCTCGCGCCAGTACCCAGCTGGCACGCGTCTTCAAACGGCCTCGCCTCCAATGCCATTGGCTCGATCGTGCTCGACCCCAATGACCTGAGAGGTGCCACGCTCTATGCCGGTACAGGCGAAGCCAACGGTTCGAGCGATTCCGAGGCGGGCGTTGGTCTCTTCAAGTCCACCAACTTCGGTAAATCCTGGACGCTGGTACCCGGCAGCGTTGCGGCCGCAAAAGATCGCTCAATTGGCTCAATCGCTGTTGATCCGACCAACGCGAGCCATCTCTTTATCGGCACAGATGTGGCGCGACATGGGGCATCGTCGGTGAATGGCGGACGCTTTACGCCACCCAATGCACCACAGGTGGGGCTGTATGAATCCACAAATGGCGGTACAAGCTTCAAGCTGGTTTTCAGCAAGCAGTCGGATCCCGTCAATCCTGGATCGCCCAATGGCAGCGACTTCTTCAGAGGCGGCATTACCAAAATCGCCTTTTACCGCAATAGACTCAGTACAACACAGAAGTGGGTCTACTTCTCCATGTCCGACTACGGCCTCTTCCGCGAGAGCGCGAAAGGGACGTTTGAACAGGTTTTTGCCTCGGTTGGCGGTGGAACAGTTGCCAATAGCGGCGGCTCGCGCACGGAATTTGCCCTCGCGCCCAATGGCAACAAGCTGCGCATCTATTTGGGCGATACGGACGGCAAAAGCGCGGACCTGTATCGTGTCGACAATGCGAATGTTCCTGCCGCTACATTGACCAATGGTAGCAAAAATCCGGGCTGGCTCAAGCTCTCTAATGCCACCAAGGGCACGCCGGGCTTTGCGTCGTACAACTACTGCGACCCGCAGTGCTCGTATGATATGCCAATGGCCTCGCCTTCCGGTCATCCCGACACCCTCTGGATTGGCGGGTCAATGCAGTATGCTGAGATCTTCACCGCCAATCCGCCATCGAACGGGCGCGCGGTCCAGCGTTCAACGGATGCCGGGGTGAGCTTCACCGATATGACCAATGACACGCAGACACCGCCGCAGGGTATGCACCCCGACCAGCACGCAATCGCTTTCGCGCCGGGAAAACCAGATATCGCTTTCCTTGGCTCGGATGGCGGGCTTGTGCGCACCAGTGGCGACTTCAGCGATGCATCTGCGGGCTGTGCCAGCCGGGGGCTGACTGGCGCGGATTTGACGGACTGCCAGAGCTGGTTAAAGGCTATCCCGACACAGATCTCTAGTCTGAACGATGGGCTGGCGACGATCCAGTTCCAGAGCCTGGCAATCAATCCTCAGCATCCCAAAACCGACCTGATTGGCGGTTCACAGGATAACGGCACGTGGTCGTATAACCTGAACCCGACAGCAGTTGGCAGTACCTGGTTCGAGTCTGTGGGTGGCGATGGCGGTCAATCTTTGATCGACACGGGCAACCCGAACATTCGCATGCATACCTACTATGGCCCTAATGGGGATGTCAATTTCAAGGGCAGCAATCCCACAGGTTGGGATCTTGTCACCGATCCACTCTCTGCCAGCAAAGAGGGAGCGTCCTTCTATATCCCAATGATGGCGGCTCCTGGCATAAGCGGCACGATGTTCGCAGGCCTTGAGCACGTCTGGCGCACCGATGATAGCGGCGGCCCGCAGGCCTACCTTGACCAACACTGCAATGAGCAGACAGGAGACTTCAAGTCCCCTTGCGGCGACTGGGTACCTCTGGGCAGCGCTTCATTAACGAGCAGCGCCTTTGGTACGGACAAAAGTGGCAGCGGAAGCTACGTGGTGGCACTCAGCCAGGCTCTCGGCAACGAGAATATCCTCTGGGCAGCGACGCGTTTCGGGCGCCTGTTCATCTCAACGAATGCTGATGCCCCAGCAGCCACTGTGTCCTTCACCCGTATCGACACAGCAGCTCAGCCCAACCGCTTTATCAGTGGGGTCGCCATCGATCCCAAGAACCCCTATCACGCGTTCGTCTCGTTCTCAGGTTATGGCGCCTATACTCCCACGACGCCGGGTCATGTATTCGATGTGACCTTTAATCCGGCTAGCGGGAAGGCAACGTGGAAGGATATCAGCTATGATCTCGGTGACGCACCTGTGACTGGTAGCGCTTTCGATGACCTGACGGGCGCTCTCTACATTTCGAGCGATTTCGGTGTTGGTGTCTTACACGCGCATAGTACCAGCTGGGTATCAGCGGCACCGGGTCTGCCAATGGTGGCCGTCTACAGTTTGACGATCTCCTCCTCCGCGCGCGTACTCTATGCGGCAACGCATGGCCGGGGAGCGTGGCGGCTCAATCTGGACAAGTAAAAAAGCGGCATTAGAAGACCGTCCAGCAGTATGACGCTGGACGGTCTTCTTGTGCTCATTGTCATGTATTTTAATAACAAAAAAGGTATCATCTCAATAATTCGGGGAAAGAAAAACAGAACATCTGACGAGGCAGTGTTGTGAGAAGAGACAGAGGGATGATTGCAAAAAGGAAGAGACGTATGCAGCTCACGTCACGAGAGACCAGGAGGCCGAGAGTGAGAGAGTGTTGGCTCGTTCCTCGATGAGGTGGGCGAAACTGGGGAGCGTGTTGGTTTGAGTAATGCGATCATAAAAATACTGGTAGATATTGACCCCCAGCTTGTTGGCAGTACTCACCAGTGTCTGAAAGGTATCCCAAGCCCTGATGCCCTCGGTGGTACGTGCCTGCAGGCTCACATCTCGTTTGCGGACGCGCTGTCTGGCACCGAGCTCAGCTGGATTGTTATGCAAGAGAATTTCAGGATGGGAAAGCACCATCAGCAACGGTTCTTTCTTGGCCAGCGTCAAGGCTTTGCGCTCATCCAACTGGTCGTAGCCGCTGCTCTGCCCGAAGAGGTGATCAAAGGCCGCCCGCAACGCATCTGCCTGTGCCGGACTGGGATCGTCTCGGTAGGCCAACAGATCTCGGTAGAGCTTCCAGAAGTCTTTGGCGAACTGCTCCAGGAGGTGGCAATGGGAAAGGAAG
>JRHI01000586.1_pt1 | contig 37965 bp, 43 predicted proteins | sample 215371 | NCBI WGS metagenome assembly JRHI01 (sample SAMN02929681, study PRJNA255918) | sediment metagenome | biome: cave system; feature: Ice Cave; material: Sediment; isolation source: sediment from deep within a dark volcanic ice cave with no known source of... ... | reverse complement strand
GGCTCGAGCTCTACGAGCGCATCGAGGCCCTCCTCGCCGCGCTGCCGCAGGTCGATTGGCCGGCCGTGCACAAGCTTGTCGATCAGCTCTCCTCGCCCGCCAACGAGCAGCGCTTCGAGGCCTTCTACGACCTGCTCCTGGATCTGCTGGCGCGGCTGGTGCACGCGCGGGCAACCGGACATGCCGCAGCGCCCGAGCTGGCCTTGGCGCAGCGATTGATCTCCGAGGCGCGGCTGCCGGGCTGGGCGGCCTTGTGGGAGGGCATCTCGAACGAGCGGGCCGACGCGGCCCTCCTCAACCTCGACAAGAAAGCGCTGATGCTGGGCACTTTCTCGCGCCTGGAAGCCCTCGCTCGTCGCTGACGCCGGCTGTTGCTCCCGCTCATTGTCAGTGGCGTAGCCATAAAATTCGTGATAGCTGACCCGCATCTCCTGACGACAACGAGACCATGAGCTTCGACGCACGCATCTCCCGCTTTTCTTCACCCGGAGCCGCATCGCGCCTCCGCGCCCGAATGCGCTGACCTTCGCGCGTCCCTACGGGACCATTTTCCGCTAAAAAGATCAGCCACTCGAACGGGACCTGCAACATGAGCGGGCAGCAGAAATTCTACATCACCACGCCGATCTTCTACCCGAACGGCGCCCCCCACATCGGCCATGCCTACACGGCGCTGGCCACCGACACGATTGCGCGCTTCGAGCGGCTCGACGGCAAGGACGTGTTCTTCCTCACCGGCACCGACGAGCACGGCCTCAAGATGAAGCAGACGGCCGCCAAGGAGGGCCTCACCCCGCGCGAGCTTGCCGACCGCAACACCAAGCGCTTTCGCGAGATGGCGGGGCTGCTCGGTCTCTCCAACGACGACTTCATCCGCACGACCGAGCCGCGCCACCACGCAGCCTCGATCGAGATCTGGCGGCGCATGGAGAAGGCCGGCGACATCTTCCTGAAGAACTACGGCGGCTGGTACTCGGTGCGCGACGAGGCGTACTACAACGAGAGCGAGACGACCGTCGGCGACGACAAGGTTCGCCGCGGGCCGCAGGGCACGCCGGTGGAGTGGACGGAGGAGGAGACGTATTTCTTCAAGCTGTCCGACTACGAGGACCGGCTGCTCAAGCATTACGAGCAAAACCCCGATTTCATCCTGCCGCCCGAGCGCCGCAACGAGGTCGTGAGCTTCGTCAAAGGCGGCCTGGAGGATCTGTCCATCTCGCGCACGACGCTCGACTGGGGCATCCCGGTGCCGGCGCCGAAGCGCGAGGACGGGGAGAACTCGCCGGCGCACGTGATGTACGTGTGGGTCGACGCGCTCACGAACTATCTAACCGGCGTCGGCTTCCCCGACGAGGCGAGCCCGCTCTGGCCCTACTGGCCCGCGGACGTGCACGTCATCGGCAAGGACATTCTGCGCTTCCACGCGGTCTATTGGCCGGCGTTCCTGATGTCGGCCGGGTTGCCGCTGCCGAAGCGCGTGTTCAGCCACGGCTTTGTTCTGAGCAAGGGCGAGAAGATGTCGAAGTCGGTCGGCAACGTCGTCGATCCGTTCGATCTTGTGCACGCCTACGGGCTCGACCCGGTGCGCTATTTCTTCTTGCGCGAGGTAAACTTCGGCCAGGACGGCAACTACAGCCCCGAGGCCATCGCCAACCGCATCAACGCCGACCTCGCCAATGACCTCGGCAACCTGGCGCAGCGCTCGCTGTCGATGATCGCCAAAAACTGCGGTGGCGCGGTTCCCGAGCCGGGTGAGCTGACCGACGCGGATAAGACGATCCTCGCGTCGGCGGATGCGCTCTACGCGAAAGCGCGCGAGGCCATGGATCGGCAGGCGATCACCAAGTACCTCGACGCCGTGTGGGCCGTGGTCGCGGATGCCAACCGCTACTTTGCGGGCGAGGAGCCGTGGGCGAAGAAGAAGACCGACTTCAAGCGCATGGAGACGATCCTCTACGTGACGGCCGAGGTCGTACGCCAGGTAGCCATCCTGGCGAAACCCGTGATGCCGCAGTCCGCCCGCAAGCTTCTGGAAATTCTAGGCCAGCCGGACGATATGCGTTCATTCAAGGCGCTGGGCGAAGCGGGACGACTCGTTCCGGGCACGGTGCTGCCCGAGCCGCAGGGCGTGTTCCCGCGCTACATCGAGGCCGGGACTGACAATGACGCTGGCCCGGGCGCCGAGGCCAAACCGAAGCAGAAGGCGGCGAAGAAGAAAGCGTGATGCTCGTCGATCACCACTGTCACCTGGATTTCCCGCAGCTCGCGCAGGAGCGCGAGGCGCTGCTTGCGCGGGCGCGGGAAGCCGGCGTCGGTGTGATCGTCACTATCTCGACGCGCATCCGGCTGCTTCCGGAGCTGATCGCCATCGCGGAGGCGCACCCCAACGTCTACTGCTCGGTCGGCACGCATCCGCACAACGCGCACGAGGAGCTCAATATCCCGCTTGAGGAGATCGTGCGCCTCTCCGCGCATCCTAAGGTGGTCGCGATCGGCGAAGCGGGCCTCGACTATTTCTACAAGCACTCGACTCCGGAGGCGCAGGCGGAAGGCTTCCGCCGCCACATCGCGGCGGCGCGGTTGACCGGTCTGCCGCTCGAGATCCATACGCGCGATGCCGATGACGACACCGCGCGCATTCTCGAGGACGAGCACGCCAAGGGCCCGTTCCCGGCGATCCTGCACTGCTACACGGGCGGGGCGGACCTGGCGCAACGAGCCTTGAAGCTCGGTCTTTACGTGTCGTTCACAGGCGTCGTCACCTTCAAGAAGTCGGAAGCCCTGCGCGAGATCGCCAAATCCGTGCCGCTCGACCGCCTCCTCGTCGAGACCGACGCGCCGTTCCTCGCGCCCGAGCCCTATCGCGGCAAGGTCAACGAGCCGTCCTATGTGGTCCATACCGCGCGCACGCTCGCACAAGTGAAGGGCGTGTCGCCGGACGAGCTCGCTTCAGCGCCGACGGCAAACTTCTTCCGGCTGTTCGGCAAGGTGCCGCGTCCGCGAACCGCGGATACCGCCGCCGCATGAGCTTGCGCGCCACGATCCTCGGCTGCGGGTCTTCCGGCGGCGTGCCGCGGCTGGGCGCGATGTGGGGCGCCTGCGATCCGCAAAACCCCAGGAACCGCCGCCGCCGGTGCGGGCTTCTCGTCGAGCGGCTGGGCCAGGGGCGCCGCCACACTACTGTGCTCGTCGATACCTCGCCCGATCTGCGCGAGCAGCTCCTCGGCGTGCGCGCCGAAGCGCTCGACGGCGTGCTCTACACTCATGACCATGCCGATCACACGCACGGCATCGACGATCTGCGCATGCTCGCCTACGCCATGAAGCGGCGCATCGACGTGTGGGCCGACGCCGGTACGCTCGCGAGCCTGGAGGGCCGCTTCAACTATTGCTTCTCGACGCCGCCCGGTTCCGGTTATGCCCCGATCCTGAGCGCGCATACGCTCAACCCGCCGCAGCCGGTCCGCATCGAAGGGCCGACGGGGAGTATCGAGGCGATCCCGGTTCCGCAGACGCATGGCGAGATGGGCTCGCTCGGGTTCCGCTTCGGCGACCTCGCCTACTCACCCGATATCAGCGACGTACCCGACAGCACCGCCGCGTTGCTGCAAGATCTGGACGTCTGGATCGTCGATGCCTTGCGCTTCACGCCGCATCCGAGCCATTTCAGCGTCAAGCAGGCGCTCGCCTGGATCGAGCGCCTAAAGCCGAAGCGCGCCATCCTCACCCACATGACGACCGACCTCGACTACGAGGCGCTGCGGCGCGAGCTGCCCGAAGGCGTAGAGCCGGCTTACGACGGCATGGTCATCGAGGTTGGGTGAGCCAAGAGTCGCCGCGTTCCGTTTCAAGCCTTCGGCTTGCTGACGAAGCCAAAATAGAAACAGAGCAAGAAGAGGATGAAATGGACGATGGAGCGGTCACCGCTGATGTTCGGCGTTTCGACAAAGCCCGTCCCCAACAGAGGCACCGAAACATCCGCGAGATAGAGATAGAACAGAATTCCCGATGACACGAAGAACGCGCCTGCGAGGAATTTGCGGACATCCCGGCTTCGCACGGCAAGATAGATGCTCCCCACACCCATGATGATACCTGCGCCCACGTAGAGGACGGTGATCATGGTTTCCTCCCTTTCGACAGCTTTCCTGCGCACTTGGTTCGGTGGGCGTCCGGGCAGCCGAAACGGCGCCTCGTCAAACCCAATATATGAGTGCTTATGCGCCCGCGTGCTCAGTCGTCGCTGTTGGCCGGCACCGACAGCTTCGGCTTCTGCCATTCGCGGAAGCTCACGACACAGCCGTTGAAGGTGCACTGCGGCGACGCGAGGTCGAGAAATAGCGGCACCACGTCCTCCGGCGCCGGCAGCGTCATCGGGTCCTCGCCCGGGAAGGCCTTGGCGCGCATCTGCGTGCGCACCGGCCCCGGGTTGACGAGGTTGACGCGCAAGGGCGTGCTCGCGACCTCGTTGGCGTAGGTCTTGATGAGTGCTTCGAGGCCGGCCTTGGAAACGGCATACGGCCCCCAGTAGGCGTTCTTTGCGGACGAAGCGCCGGCGGTGACGAACACCGCGCGCCCCCCGTCGGAGCGCTTCAGCAGCGGATCGAGCGAACGGATCAGGCGCCAGTTGGCCGACAGGTTTGTCTCGATCACGGCGTTCCACGCATCCTCGGTAACGTGATGCAGCGGCGAGAGCGGACCGAGGATGCCGGCGCTGCTGACGAGAATGTCGAGCTTGCCCCAGCGCTGGTAGAGCGTTGGACCGAGCTGGTCGATTTTGTCGCCCTTGCGGATGTCGAGCTCGATGAGCGTCGCCTTGCCGCCGAAAGCGCGGATCTCGTCGTCGAGCTCTTCCAGTCCGCCGATGGTGCGCGCGGCGATGACGACGTGCGCGCCTTGCCGGGCAAGCTCAAGCGCCACGGCACGGCCGATGCCGCGGGAAGCGCCGGTCACCAGCGCCAGGCGATCATTGAAAGGTTTCTTATCTTGCATGCCTGGTTCGGGCGCTGGCGTCAGCCGTCTCAACGACTGCTAGCTGCCGCCCACGCGCGAGGCAAGCCCCGGCGCTGAGAGTGGTTTCCAGGAACTGCCGGAACTAGGACGAAAGTCGAGGTGGCTAGCCAACCTCCGCCAGCAGGGAGAGCTGGCGCGGCACCGTATGCCCGCTTTGATCGGTAAGCGCGGTCGGATACTCGCCGGTGAAGCAATGGTCGGTGAACTGCGGGCTGCGCGCATCGCGGTGGTCGTGGCCGACCGCGCGGTAGATGCCGTCGACGGAGAGAAAGGCAAGGCTGTCGGCGCCGAGGAACTGGCGCATGCCCTCCAGGTCCTTGTTGGCCGCGAGCAGGTCGATTTTATCGGGCGTGTCGATGCCGTAGTAGTCGGGGTGCGTGATCGGCGGCGAGGCGATGCGCATGTGCACCTCGCGGGCGCCGGCCTCGTACATGAGCTGCACGATTTTCTTCGAGGTGGTGCCGCGCACGACGCTGTCGTCGACGAGCACGATGCGGTTGCCGCGGATGACGCTGGCATTCGCCGAATGCTTGAGCTTGACGCCGAGCGCGCGGATACGCTGCTCCGGCTCGATGAAGGTGCGCCCGATGTAGTGGTTGCGGATGATGCCGAGCTCGAAGGGGACGTCGGAGGCTTGCGCAAATCCGATGGCGGCGGGGACGCCCGAGTCGGGGATCGGCACTATCACGTCGGCGCCGGAGGCTGGAGCCTCGCGCGCGAGCTGCACGCCCATCTGCTTGCGGATGTCGTAGACGGTACGCCCGTTGATGACGGAGTCGGGCCGCGCGAAATAGATGTACTCGAAGATGCAGGGGCGGGCCGGGCGCATGGGGAAGGGGCGGTGGCTTTCGAGGCCGGCTTCGGTGATGACGACGACCTCGCCGTTCTCCACCTCGCGCAGGAACTCCGCGCCGACCATGTCGAGTGCGCAGGTCTCGGAGGCAAGCACGTAGGAGGAGCCGAGCCGGCCAATGACGAGCGGGCGGATGCCGACGGGATCGCGCGCGCCGATCAGCATCTCGTTGGTCAGACATACGAGCGCATAGGCGCCCTCGATCTGGCGCAGCGCTTCCACGAAGCGCTCAACGATGCGGCGCTTCTGCGAACGCGACAGGAGATGCAGGATGACCTCGGTATCGGAGGTCGACTGGCAGATGGCGCCGGAGGAGATGAGCTCTTGGCGTAGGGTGAGGGCGTTCGTGAGGTTGCCGTTGTGGGCGACGGCGAAGCCGCCGGTGTCGATGTCGGCAAACAGCGGCTGCACGTTGCGCAGGATGGCATCGCCGCAGGTCGAATAGCGATTGTGGCCGATGGCGATGTGGCCCTGCAGGCGCTGGATGACGCTGGCGCGGCTGAAGTTGTCGCCGACGAGGCCCATGCGGCGCTCGGAGTGAAACTGTCGGCCGTCGTAGGCGACGATGCCGCAGGCTTCCTGTCCGCGATGCTGGAGGGCGTGCAGTCCGAGCGCGGTGATCGCTCCAGCTTCGGGGTGCCCAAAAACACCAAAGACCCCGCATTCCTCGCGGAGTCTGTCGTCGTCGTGGCGCGAGGGAGCCGGAGTCGTCGCTTGAACGTCAGCTTCGAGCCGAAGAGTCATGGTCACCTCCCGCTGGTGGCCTGCCGCTGCCCGACGAAGGTACTTTATCCGTTAACGCTCGCAGGTGCACGCCGGTCGCATCTGCCGCGCCCCCGGCACGTGACACAAATATGATGTTTTGCCGGCGCTTCAAGCGCTAATTCGTCGCCCCCGGCCTTTTTCAGGGGGCCTGTTGTTCCTCGGGCGGCTGAGCGGGCTGCTCGCCGGGCGGTGCCGTCAACGAGGATGGCAGGTGCGATTCGAGCACCGAGCGCAGCGTATCCCCGGTCGCCTTGATATAGGGCAGCGACTTTGCTTCGCGCACCCACGGGAAATGCGTGTTCGGATCGGGGAAGAATGCCTCGTAGAACATGTAGGGGACGACGATGAGGATGAAGCCGCGCAGCACGCCGAAAATGAACCCGAGCACGCGGTCGATCATGCCGATGCGGCTGTCGAGAATCGCGTCCGAGATGCGCGCGGTGATGAGGTGCACCACGATGAGCACGATGAGAAAGATGACGGCGCCGATCACGATCTGCGCGACCGCGACCTGCGTGCCCATCTGCTGCGCCAGATCCTGGGCGACCGGCTTGTGGTAAATGACGAAATAGAGAACCGCGGCAGCAGCTATGACCCAGGAGACGATCGACAGCATCTCGCGCGCAAAGCCGCGGTACATCGCCAGTAGGCCGGAGATGAAGCACACGGCAAGCAGCGCGGCGTCGAGATAGGTGATCGGTCCCAGCATGATTGCCCCGGATTTTCGCGGCTCAATAAAGGCTTCGGCCGCCGCTTGTCAGTCGCATGGCGGGCCCCCGTCCGCAAGCTCCCTCAAGTGCGAGATGCGCCCGAGCTTGAGCTTTGCTGCGGCGCCGTCGAGCTCCCCGCGCGCCGGCACGACGGCCTGACGAAATCCCAGCTTTTGCGCCTCCTTGAGGCGGGGCCCCATGAGCGGAGTGGCGTTCACGGCGCCCGACAGCGAAACCTCGCCGAAGTGCACCCGGTGTCGCGGAATCGCAACACCCGTGAGCGATGACAACAGCGCCGCGGCGGCCGCGAGATCGGCGGCGGGCTCGGTGATCTTCAGGCCGCCCGCCACGTTGAGGTAGACGTCGTGGCCGGAGAAGGCGACGCCGGCGCGCGCCTCGAGGACGGCGAGCAGCATCGACAGCCGGTTCGCATCCCAGCCGACGACCGCGCGGCGCGGCGTGCCGAGGCCCGAGGGCGCGACCAGGGCCTGGATCTCGACCAGCAGCGGCCGCGTTCCTTCCATGCCCGCAAAGATGGCGGTGCCGGGGCTCGATGCCTCGCGGTCGCCGAGGAACAGCTCCGAGGGGTTCGAGACCTGGCGCAGTCCTTCCGACGCCATCTCGAACACGCCGATCTCGTCGGTCGCCCCGAAGCGATTCTTGACCGCGCGCAGAATGCGGTAGGAGTGGCTGCGATCGCCTTCGAAATACAACACGGTGTCGACCATGTGCTCGATCACCTTCGGCCCAGCGATCTGGCCGTCTTTGGTGACGTGACCAACAAGCAGCAGGGCGCTGCCCGCTCGCTTGGCGTGGCGGATGAGCGCCTGTGCGGCGGCGCGGACCTGGCTCACGGTGCCGGGTGCGGCCTCGATCGCCTCGGCCCAAAGGGTCTGGATCGAGTCGATGACGACGAGGTCGGCAGGCTTGCCGTGCTCGAGCGTCGCGAGGATGCTCGCAAGGCTTGTCTCGCACGCAAGCTCGACGGGTGCGTCGGAGAGGCCGAGCCGCTCGGCGCGCAGGCGCACCTGAGCGGCGGCCTCCTCGCCGGAGAAATAGATGGCGCGGCGACCGGTGCGCGACAGCGCGGCGGCGAGCTGCAAGAGCAGCGTCGACTTGCCGATGCCCGGCTCGCCGCCTATGAGCAGGGCCGAGCCCGGCACGATGCCGCCGCCGGTGACGCGATCGAGCTCGGTGAGACCGGTCGAGAAGCGCGGGGCCTCGGCGGGCCGCCCTTTGAGGCCCTCCAAGGCGATGACGCGCCCGCTGCCTCCCTTGCGCGCGAGCCCGGAGCCCGGCGGCGCGACAACGTCCGCCTCCTCAATCAGCGTGTTCCACTCCTCGCACGAGGGGCACTTGCCGGCCCAGCGCGGGGCAACGGCGCCGCAGTTCTGGCACACGAAGGTCGACTTGCTGGGTTTTGCCATGCGGGATCAGTCCGCCTCGTCGAGAAAGACGCGGTGGAAGCGCGGTCCGAGCCGCGTCAGCACCTCATAGCCGATGGTCTTCGCGCTCACGCCCACGCTCTCGATGGGCAGCTCGGGAGCAACAAGATCGGCCCAGTCGCCGCGCGTAGGCGCAAGCTCTCCGAGGTCCGTCACGTCGACGGTGATGAGGTCCATGGACACGCGGCCGACGATCGGCGCGCGCCTGCCGCCGATCAGCACCACGCCGCCAAGAGCATCGTTGGTTGCGCTGGCGTGGCGGAACACGCCGTCGGCGTAGCCGGCGGCGATGGTGGCGATGCGGCGCGGTGAAGTTGCGCGATAGCTCGCCGAATAGCCGATGCGCCCGCCCGCGGGCACGTCCTGGACCTGCAGGATGCGTGCGCTGACGTGAACGACCGGACGCACTGGCGTGACGCGCTGGGGTGCTGCCTGACCGCCATAGAGCGCGTAGCCGGGGCGCACGAGATCGAAGTGGAACGCGGGGCCGAGCATCAGGCCGTCGGAGGCGGCAAGGCTAGAGCGCGTCGGGGGGAGCTGCGCGCGCAGCCGCGTGAAGGCATCGAGCTGCTCCTGGTTCATCGGATGGCCGGCCTCGTCGGCACAGGCGAGGTGGCTCATGACGAGGGCGAGCTCAAGTTGGCGCAAGAGTACGGCGTCGCCCGCAAGACGAGCGACCTCGCCAGCTCGCAGGCCGAGGCGGTTGAGGCCGGTGTCGAGCTGCAGCGCCGCGGGCGGGGCGCGACGCGCACCGGCGCCAAGCGAGACCCAGGCGCGAATCTCATCGAGGCTCGAGAGCACGGGGATCGCGCACAGGTTCGCCACATGCTTCTCGGTGCGCGGCAGGAGCCCGTCGAGGATGAAGATGGCGGCGCCGGGCGCCAGTGCGCGGGCGCTGTGCGCCTCCTCCAGCGTCGCGACGAAGAACGTGCGGCATCCGGCATCGAGCAGCGCCGGGATTACGCGGGCGGCGCCCAGGCCGTAGGCGTCAGCCTTGACGACCGCCGCGCATTCGGCCGGCGCCACATGGCGTGCGAGCGCGCGCCAGTTTGCGCGCACCTGCGCGAGGTCGATGGTGATGACGCCGGTTGCCCCTGCGGGCACGTCCGCAACGCGCGGCGCCGGCTTTTCGGCGTCGGCGTGTGGCGTCGGGCGGACGTGAATGTCGTGCACGGGACGTCTCCCCGAGAAGCCGAATAGGCCTCTCTCTGTAGCGGAGAATCGCGGTGCAAAGGAGGCCGTTATCGGATGTAGTCGGGGGTCTGGTGGTGGCGCTCCAAGTTGGAAAACCTCGTGAATTGGCCTTCGAACGCCAGTTGCACGCTGCCCGTGGGGCCGTGACGCTGCTTGCCGATGATGACCTCGGCCTTGCCGTGCACGCGGCTCATCTCGTTCATCCATTCCCCGAACTTGGAATCCGTCTCGTCGGGCTTGCGGCGCTCCACGTAATATTCCTCGCGGAACACGAACATGACGACGTCGGCGTCCTGCTCGATCGAGCCCGACTCGCGCAAGTCGGAAAGCTGTGGCCGCTTGTCGTCGCGTTGCTCCACCTGACGCGAGAGCTGGGAGAGCGCGATGATCGGCACGTTGAGCTCCTTGGCGAGGGCCTTGAGGCCCGTGGTGATCTCGGAGACCTCCTGCACGCGGCCATCGCTCAAGCGCTTGTGGCCGGTCAGGAGCTGCAGGTAGTCGACGACGAGGAGCCCGAGGCCCTTCTGGCGCTTCAGCTTGCGCGCACGCGCGGCGAGTTGGGCGATCGAAATTCCGCCGGTCTGATCGATGTAGAGCGGAATTTGGCTCATCGTCTGCGAGACGAGTACCAGCTTGGCAAATTCGTCTTCTTTGATCATGCCGCGGCGGATCTTCTCCGAAGAGACCTCGGTCTGCTCGGAGAGGATGCGGGTGGCAAGCTGTTCGGCCGACATTTCGAGCGAGAAGAAGCCGACGATGGCGCCGTCGACGGTCCTGTCCGAGCCGTCGGTTTGCCGCTCGAGCCTATGCTGCTTGGCGATGTTGTAGGCAATGTTGGTCGCGAGCGCGGTCTTCCCCATCGAGGGGCGCCCGGCGAGGATGATGAGGTCTGACGGCTGCAGGCCGCCGAGCTTGGCGTCGAGATCGGCCAAGCCGGTCGCAAGACCCGAAAGGTGGCCCGAGCGCTGGAACGCGGCGTTCGCCATGTCGATGGCGTTGGTGAGGGCTGAGCCGAAGCCCAGGAACCCCTGGCCGTACTTGCGCTGCTCGGCGAGATCGTAGAGCCGCGTCTCCACTTCCTGGATCTGCGTCTGCGGCGTGAAGTCGACGGGGCTGTCGTAGGCACCCGTGACCATGTCCTCGCCGATGATGATGAGCGCGCGGCGCGTGGCGAGGTCGTAGACGGTGCGGCCGTAGTCCTGGGCGTTGATGATGGTCGTGGCGTTGGCCGCGAGCGTGCCGAGATACTGGGGGACCGTCAGGTTGGGCGAGATCGGCTCCGCCCTCTCGAAGAAGGTCCGCATCGTAATCGGCGTCGCGACCTTGCCTAGGCGCAGCAGTTTCCAGGCCGTCTCGAAGATCCGCTGGTGCAGCGGATCAAAAAAGTGGTGCGGCTCGAGGAAGCCCGAGACGCGGTCCATAGCCTCGTTATTGACGAGGATGGCGCCAAGCAGAGCTTGCTCCGCCTCCAAGTTGTGCGGGACGCGCTTGCTGGACGCGTCGGAGCCGGCCACGACGTGCAGTTGCGGAGCACCGCACTTCTGCCTGTCTTCGAATTTCATCAACCGGCTCTCCGGTGATCGCAGCCGTCAACGAATGCCTGCAAGTCCGACAGCTGAATGCCGACGCGGCGCGGCGAGAGCTTTCTGATGTGCAGCTCGTCGCGCGACGCCCTCGTGTTTTCAGTGGGAAAGACGATGGCGGAAAGCCACGGAACACATTGGAAGAAGAATCTTTCTCACCGCGCGCTAACCCATTGGCCGCACTTTCCCGGTGGGGCCTCTTCTGGGCACCACTCGCGCGAAGGTTCGAGGCTCTGGGGCGTCTCCCGTCAGGGGCAGGCCTTTAGGGCATGCGCCTTCACCAGCTCCTCGGTCTCGGTCTCGTAGAAGGCGTGTCGCGCCTCGGGCGTCGAGAGCTTGTCGAGGTCTTCGGCCATCCGCCGGCACGCGATGCATCATTTGTTGTTCTTTGCGGTGCCGGCTCGGGTCGGGGGTGATGCCGGTTCAGGCAGCTCGCTGTGAAACACCCGGCGATACTGGAACTATGCAGAACGCCTGACGTTCCCCAAGCATCTTCGGCAATGAGGCCAGCGATGAGCAATCTTCTCTACTGGGCGATCGTATTCCTCGTGGGCGCTGATCGCGGCCTTCCTCGGGTTTGGCGGCGTGGCCGGCGTCGCCACAGAGGGCGCACGGATGCTGTTCTGGGTCGCAATCATTCTGGTCATGCTATCGTTCATCGGCGGTATGTTGAGACGTTGCTGAGCATAAGAAAACGCGTTTTTATTCAAAGACATAGAGAATGCGCCGGCTTAACCTGCGGGCATTATTTGCACGCGCGGGGAACTTTAGCTTGCCCACCAGGTTATCTCACGGTCGTTTAGCCCGACGCGCAAGAGAGGGGAAATCATGTCGATCTCAGAGCTGATCGCGCCGCAATTGCCTTACCTCAGGCGGTTTGCGCGTGTGCTGTCCGGCAGCCAGCCGAGCGGCGACGCGTACGTCGTGGCGATGCTCGAGGCAATCGCGGCAGAGCCGAAGGTGTTTCCCGCCGGGATTGAGCCGCGGGTTGCCACCTACCGCATGTTCCTCAAGGTCTGGAACTCGGTTCGCCTGAACCACCAGACGGTCGACGCGGCAACCTCCGAGCGACTCGCCGCGGCCGACCGAAAGCTTGAGGCGATCACACCGCGGGCCCGGCAGGCATTCCTGCTCATGGCGGTCGAGGAATTCTCCACTGCCGACACGGCGGAGGTCCTCGAGACGGACGAGGCGGGCGTCAAAGCCCTCGTCGACCAGGCGGCGTCCGAGATCGCCGAGCAGGTCGCGACCAACGTTCTCATCATCGAGGACGAGCCGATGATCGCCATCGATCTCGCCGATCTCGTCACCGGCCTCGGCCACGACGTCTGCGAGACGGCCCGCACGGCCAAGGAGGCGGTGGCTATCTTCCGCAAGCACCGGCCGGGCCTCGTCCTCGCCGATATCCAGCTCGCCGACGGCAGCTCTGGGCTCGATGCGGTCAATGAGATCCTGAAATCCTTCGACGTTCCGGTGATTTTCATCACCGCCTATCCTGAGCGCCTGCTGACGGGCGCGAGACCGGAGCCGACGTTCCTCGTCAACAAGCCGTTCCGCACGGAGACCGTGCAGGCCGTGATCAGTCAGGCCCTGTTCTTCGACTACAAGGCCCGGCGCGCCGAAGCCCGCGCCACCGCGTCGTCACACCAATGCAAAGCGGCCGGCGAGCCTAGATAGGGGCTCGCCGGCCGCTTTGTGTTTGCGGCTAGCTAAGGACTTAGCTCAGGACGAGGATGTCACGCGCGAGCGCGTGGGCGGCTGCGCGCGCGCTTGTCATCGGTCGCGGTCGCATCACCCGCAGGCGGCGGAGCCGCCAGCAGCTCGCTGACCTTGACGCGCGCACGGTTGACCCGGCTTTTGACGGTGCCGACGGCGCAGCCCGAAATGGTAGCGGCGTCCTCGTAGGAGAAGCCTTCCGCGCCCACGAGGATCAGTGCCTCGCGCTGGTCGGCGGGCAGGCGCGCGAGCGCGTTGTTGAGGTCCATGAGTTCCAGATGCCCTTGCTGCTCGGCAGGCACCGAGAGCCGCGCCGCAAGCTGCCCGTCGCTGTCGGCGACCTCACGCTTCATCTTGCGCAGTTCGGAGAAGTAGGCGTTGCGCAGGATGGTGAACAGCCAGGCCTTGAGGTTGGTGCCCTGCTCGAAGGAATCGAGGTGGTTCCAGGCCTTGACCAGGGTCTCCTGCACGAGGTCGTCGGCGCGGTCGCGGTTCCCGCACAGCGAGATCGCGAACGCGCGCATGTTGGGGATGGCTGCCACGAGATCATCGCGCAGCGGGCTGTCCTGAGCTTTGCTGCTCACTGGCCCTGCTCCTCGCGGAGCGGCTTTGCGGGGGCTTCGGGGGCGGCTGCGGTTGCGGCCTCCTGGGCTTCGAGCCGCTTGATGAGGTCGGTGATGGCATCAGGCACGGGGGCGTTAAGGAGCTCGCCGTAGGCGGCGCGGAGCTGCTTTCCGAGAATTCCTGGGAGGGCTTCCTGGCCCCTCTGGCGGGGGCGGTCGGCTGGCAATTTGCCTTCTTCGCACTGCTTGTTGTCTGGCACTTTCTCGTCCTTGGCCATCAAGCCGCCCTCCCGCTCCCGTTCGGCCCTTCGAAACCTGCAGGCATTATAAACTCGGCAGATTTCCGGAGCCCCCCAGCCCGCGTCCCGCTGCCTGTACCTTACGAGGTCGTAGCCATCCGAAACGCGGCGCGGCTAAGAAAGGTTCCCGGACGCACGCGTCTTTTCTTGCCGCGGGCTGCCCCGCGCCACTGGATACAACGATGGGGCCCGCGATGCGAGGCCACGGCCTTCGCTCGGGGCCCCATGCTTTAGGCCGGCTCGATGGGAGAAAGCCGGGCTGATAAAGGCCGCCTACCAGCCGCGGGTCGCGTCGTCGACCTGCTTCCTCACTTGATCCTTCGCGATGCCGTAACGCTCCTGGATCTTGCCTTCGAGCTGCTCGCGGTTGCCAGCGATCTGCTCGATCTCGTCGTCCGTGAGCTTACCCCACTGCTCCTTGATCTTGCCCTTCATCTGCTTCCAGTTTCCGCTGACACGTCCTCCTTTATTTGCAGTTTCCGGGAAAACGGGGGGGTCCGGAAAAGGTTCCACACCGCGCGGGAGGCTACGCCCGGGGACGACCTGCTCGATCTGCTGCGGAACCAGAGGGTTATTGCGGCGTTAAAGCCGGTCGCCCCCGACGCGGCCCCGCGGGAGGGGATCGCATAACCCATGCAGCAAAAAGCCCATCATCGATGCTGGAGCGGATTAGCCGCCACAATTGGTCCATTCAGGCGCAATTCCTGTTCTACAGCCTCGCGCTCACGGTGCCGGCGCTCGCGCGTGGGCCTCGACCGGGAGATCAAGGAGCGGCTGCACTCTCTCGCTGCCGGTATCGATCGCGAGCTCGCCAACACAACCACGACGCTCAAGGCGCTGTCCTCCTCGCCTTCGCTCGCGGACGGCGATCTCAAGGCGTTCTACGGGCAGGCCATGGCCGCGCAGGAAGTGGGTGGCGACCACTTCTTCCTCACCGGACCCTCGGGCAAGCAGCTTCTTAACACGCGCGCTGCCTGGGGCGACCCGCTGCCGGAGATTTCCGGCAACGATTGGCGCGAGGTCGTCGCGGGCCGCAAGTCGCGCGTCTCCGACGTCTACCTCGGTCAAATTGCGAAAGCCCAGGTTTTCACCGTCAGCGTGCCCGTGAAGAAGGGAGGCAAGGTCTCCTACGTGCTGAGCGCTGCGATCTCGCCCGAGCGCATTCTCGAAGTGCTGAAGCGGGCGAATCTCGACAAGGGCTGGATTGCAGTGGTCGCGGACCGCAAGGGGATGATCGTGGCACGCTCAACCGATTTCCCAAATTACGTCGGTCGTCCGCTCGCCGAGGAATTGTGGGAGGCATCGAAGGGGCACGCCGGGCTCTGGCACGCGATCGATTCCGAGAAGGTGCCGGTGCTGCGCGCGAGCACCCATTCGCAGCAGGCGGGCTGGCTCATCTCGACCAGCGTGCCGGAGGCTATTGCCAACCGGGCGATCGCCCGTTCCTGGACCTTCGTGGCGACGCTGGCCGCGAGCTTCATGCTGCTGTCGGCGCTTCTCGCCTACCTGTTCGGACGCAGGATCGCCGATCCCGTGCGCGAGCTCGTTGCCGGTGCCCGTGCGCTCGGGCGCGGCGACCTCGTGCGCCCGGTCAACTCGTCGATCCTCGAGGTGCGCTCCGTCGGCGACGCTCTCGTCGAGGCGTCGAAGAAGCGCAAGTTTATGGAGCACTCGCTGCGCGACAGCGAGGATCGACTGCGCGTGGCGCTGGCGTCGGCCGACACGGGCACGTGGGACTGGGACCTGATGGCGGGCTCCATCACCTGGGATGAGCGCATGCGGGAGCTGTGGGGGCTGGGCGCCGACGACCCCGTCACCCTCGAAACCTATCTCGCCGGTCTCGACCCGCAGGATCGCGAGCCGACACTCGCCGCCATCAATAAGGCGCAAGAAGCCGGCGACAGCCCGGTCGAGTATGACGTGGAGCATCGGGTTATCGGCAAGCGCGACGGGGTCGAGCGCTGGGTCGGCTCGCAGGGCCGTGCGCATTTCGCCGACGGCGTGCCCGTGCGCATGACCGGCACCGCGCGCGATATCACGGAGCGGAAGCGCGGGGAGGAGCACATCCATCTCCTGATGCGCGAGATCACTCACCGCTCAAAGAACCTGCTTGCGGTGATCCAGGCCATGGCACGCCAGAGCAAGGTCGGCAGCAAGACGATTGCCGATTTCGAGACGCGCTTTTCCGGGCGCCTGCAGGCGCTGGCATCCGCGCACGACCTGCTGGTGCAGCGGGATTGGCACGGGGTGAGCATTGCGGACCTCGTGAAGTCGCAGCTCGGGCACTATCTCGATCAGCACGCGAGTCAGATCGCCATTGCCGGGGACAACATGATCGTAACCCCCGAGGCCGCACAGAATATCGGCCTCGCAGTCCACGAGCTGTCGACCAACGCGGCCAAGTACGGGGCGCTTTCGGTGGCGGAGGGCCGCGTGAAGGTTGCGTGGAGCTGCGTGAACGGCAACGAGGGCGATGAGCTCTTCCGCATGCATTGGATCGAGGCGGGCGGGCCGGAGGTCGTGCCGCCCGAGCACAAGGGGTTCGGCCAGATCGTGCTCGAGCAGCTCGCCGCCCGGGCCTTGCGGGGGCAGGCTGAGCTGCGGTTCGAGGCGGCGGGCGTGCGCTGGAACCTCGACATCCCCAGGCGGCATATCGTTTCCGAACAGTCGGAGAGGGCGCATTCGCCTTGTCGGGGCGTCACAGCCACGCTGGTCGCGCACCGTTGATGCGGCTTGGAACTTTCCGCAGTTGCCTGGGTTCACACCCCGGATCGAGACAAATGCGGGATACGTGGACGTGGCTGAAAAGAACAAGGAGATTGTCACGTTGATCGGGCGCCGGCTGCGCGAGGCGGCCGAGTCGGGCCAGGCAAGCGAGCTCCCCGATGCGATCCGGCTTGGCCTGGAGCGGCTGGATGGCCTCGACACCGCGATAGGCGGTTCCGAAGAAAGTGGAGGTCCCCTCAGCCTAAGCAGGGTACGAGTTCCGCGGCCTATCAGTCCGAATAGACTTCGGAGCTTCGGGCTGGCCCGAGCCAAGCCCCAGGAGGGGTCTTTTGCAGCGCAAGGCTTCCTGCGGAGGCGGTCAAGGTGCGTTTCGGAATCCGGCTGATCGGAGCACGCTGCTCCTTAGGCCCGCACACGCGCCATCGCGATGTCATTTGATGCATGAGCCCTGTGGCGTTTTCGTCAGGGTGGCAGAGCTTGGCGGACCGCGGCAATCCGAGCTGCGGAGCCGGAAAAAGGGGCGCACATCGTCGTGATCGCGTGTGCAAAAATGGAAAAGCCAGGGGCAGGCCCTGGCTTTCGCGATTCTGCGCCGTGTTTCGCTATGCGGCCTCTTTGTTCAATTTGCTCTCAGCAATCTTGGTGAGCTTGGAATCGGCGTTGTGCTCCTCCTTGGAGGTGGCGGCGAGCAGCTTCACGGCGTCGTTGAAGCCGAGGAGCTCACCCCAGGCGATCAGCGTGCCGTAGCGCGTGATCTCGTAGTGCTCGACGGCCTGCGCGGCGCCGATCATCGCGGCATCCCGCGTCTGGGGATCGTTGATCTCGATCATCAGCTCCTCGGCCTCGTCGAGAATGCCCTCGATTGCCGGGCATTCCTCGCCCTCGGCCTTGGCGCCCACGAGCTTGAATACCTTTTCGAGCCGGACGACCTGCTTCTTGGTCTCCTCGAGATGACCCTCGAGCGCTTTGGCGAGCTCCTTGGAATGCGCCGTCTTGATCATCTTCGGCAACGACGTCACGATCTGCCGCTCCGCGAAATAGATGTCCTTCAGCGTGTGCACGAACAGATCCTTGAGGTTCTCGATTTTCATCTTCATGGGGGCGCTCCTTTTGCTTCAACTCCATAGAAAAAACCGGTATTAGCCCTCTGACTCACCTACGGGGAGTCGGATACAAGCCTCCGATATTATTCTTCTTTATCGGTCTCGGGCTCACCTCTCGATTCGACTGATTCGGCCTTGAGTTTCAATAGGTCGCGGGTTTCACGGGGGATGTTCATGTAAATTGCCTGCCTACTGATCCCACCCAGTTCGGCTGCTACTTCCTTCACGGTCTTGCCCGCCAGCAACATTGCCTCCGCGGCCTTGATCTTTTCAGGGGTGAGCCGGCGCGGTGCTCCACGACGTGCTGGAAGGCGCATGATCCCCGTCCGCGGCTTCTTGCGCTCTGTCCTCTGCGGGATTGCCACGTTTTCGGGCAGCGGCTCGTTGGGAAGCCAATATCCTAGCGGCGGAAGATGAACCAACGAGCCTCGAACTTTTGCCTCCCAGAGCCGATTCCAGGCCGTTTTTACCTCATTTAGGCCACCTATAGGATGTCCGCGCCTGCGGAACTCCTCGACCACCTCGCCGCTCTGCATAGGGCGTCCGATTTCTCGCAATATCATCGACACCAGTTCTTCGAAGACGGGCTGCGCCATGCCCGAGCCAGCCCGTCCAAGGGGGCCCTCGCCCGCATCTACCTTTAAGCCAAGCTCTTCGGGTGAGGCGTACTGGCTGTACATGTGGATGAACTTATTGATTTCACCAAGTTCATGCATGGCATCACGGATGACGCCCTGAAGCTCCGTTCTTTTCCGAATCGCCCTATTTATGGGGGTTTCTGCCATACTGCCCTTGGTAGCGTGGGTTCACCACACGTGAACTACCATAGTTCGCGATTACCGTCACTCCTTAGGTTGATTTCTACGGAGACCGAGATTATGGTGAACAGTCCGCAAATCGCTGAGGACGCACCATGATCACACCTGCCGAACTTTCCGGGGCTTCGCGGCCCGGCACCGGAAAGTAAAAGGGCCCCGCACCTGAACCGTGCGAGGCCCCGTAGGACCGCAGATCCACCGGCTTCCAGCTAGAGAAGTCAGCGATACTGGCGGGTAGTCACCCCGGAAGAATCGCACTTCTGCGACCTGATTTCAATGGCTGGAAGCCCCTTGCATCGCGCAAAAAGAGGGCTCTTTCCATGCGCGCCAGCGACTTCCATCCATGCACCTTCGAAAAGGCCTGTCACATCCTCTGGGCGTGGCGGATCTTGAGATGGTCCCAGACCAAGATTGCGGTCGAACTCGATCTCAATGTCGGCTCTGTGAACCATGTTATCCACCGCCGCCGGTTCCCGACGGCGCATCCTGTTCCGATCCCGGAGCTTGCGGCGTAGTTGCCGTGGGGTTGTGTGCGACGCCGGCTCTCAACCCCACAGCCTTCACGGTCGTCTCGTCGAAAAGCAACTCAATCCCAGCGTCCATAACCGCGCGCCTTATCGCCTCTAGGTTGTTTTTGATGGGCGCGCGGTTGCCGCTTTCGAACTCCTTGATTGTGCTGAGCGAAACGCCCGCGCGCTCGGCCAAGAACTTTTGGCTCCAGTTTAGCCAAGCTCGCGCCGCGCGGCTCTGCTGCGGCGCAATTGACATAAGCTAATTTGGCCAACCCAGGCTTGGATGTCAATGGCCAATGCGAGCTATTTTAGTTGACTCTAACTTTGTAGAAGGCTAATTTAGCCAACGTAGGATATTATAGCGTGTTGTTAACGTAGCTTGATGCAACATTATCTCCTCAATCCCGCCGCCAAGACCCTTCGGGTCGCGCAGGTCGCTCGCATGACGGATGAGGAAGCCCATCAAGCCTTCCAGCTCATTCGGTGGTCGGATACTCGCGGGGAGCCTGTATGCCCGCGCTGCCAATGTGCTGCCTCGTATCGGTTCAAGGCACGCCCCGTCTGGAAGTGCAAAAACTGCGAAAACCAGTTCAGCGTGACGAGCGGAACGATCTTCCAAGATCGCAAACTTCCTATCCGCGACTACTTGCTGGCGATCGCGTTGTTCGCCAATGGCGCAAAGGGCCACAGCGCTTTGCAGTTGAGTCGCGATCTTTGCGTCAGATACCGCACGGCGTTTCGGCTGCTCCACAAGATCAGGGAAGCCCTTTCCCATGAGCGAGCAAACGCGAAGGCCGCCGGCCACGTAGAAATCGATGGTTTGCACGTCGGGGGGTACGTCAAGCCGGCCAACCGAAAAGAGAACCGCCGAGACCGACGCCTTTCCGTCAATCGCTCGCGCAAACGGCGCGTCGTCATCGTCATGCGTGAGCGCGGCGGAGTCACTCTTCCGTTCGTCGTCAAATCGGAAGAAGCGGCGGTGCCGACGATCACAAAACGCGTAAAAGCTGGCAGCACAATATTCGCGGACGAGGCGAGCTGCTGGGACGTGCTACAGGCGCACTTTCTCACGAAGAGGATCAACCATAGCGAATGCTATGCGGACGGGAGACCAGTACGAACTTAGCCGAGTCATTTTTCAGCAGGATAAGGCGAGCCGAAATGGGCATCCATCATCGCATCAGTGGCAAGCATCTCGGCGCTTATGCGTCAGAGATGGCGTGGCGCGAAGACAATCGTCGGGTGAGCAACGGCGAACAGTACTTGGCGGCGGCTAGTTTGGCGCTGAAGCATCCTGTGAGCACTCGGTGGTGCGGTTACTGAGGCGTACTCCTGATCATCCAGAGCTTGAAGCTGTCTGGGCCGGGCTCTTTCGACGCGACTCCACGCTGTTCCCACATTCTCAGACATGCCCCAATTCGTTTGACCATTAGCTTGAGCAGGCGCTCATTCTGCGTATCGAGTCCCCGCTCTGCCATCACGCGCTGCGCGATCTCGGCTGAAGTTAGTGGCCGTTTGGCGTTGCGCAGGGTCGAGAGAACAATGCGCGACACCTCTCCCCTGAAAGCGGCATGTCTCGGTGGGAGGGGCTTGGATTTGATTGCCTCTAGGATCACGTCGGGCGCAAACAGGTGGATGGCCGCGTCGATGTGATCGAGGTCAATTACAAGCTGCCGTAGCTCGTCTTGACGGTGTTCGATCTTGCCGGCAACCTCGGCGCGCTTCGCAATCAATCCTGTAACGACGTGTGGATCTGCCATTCAAGGCAAGATAGCCGCTCCCTCATCGCTTGCAATTTTCACAAGGTGAGTCAGAGGGCTAATACCGGAAAAAACGCCTGGGCTTCGACCCCGGTTCCTCCCTTGGCGCTGCCGCATGAGGCGATCTCGCGGCCGATTTGTTGGCCGGTTACCATGTTTCAGCCGGGTTTTTCGCTAGCTTGGTCGAGTCGCGCTGACTGATTGGGGGATGCCATGGGTGCGATTTTAATTCGCTGCCCGACGACGGACCAACTGGTGCCCGTAGGCATCGACACCGACAAGGACAGCTTCGATGCGCTGCCCAACGTCGAGGCGAGGGCCGTTCGCTGCCCGCATTGCGGCAAAGACCATACGTGGTCGCGAGAGGATGCGATCCTGGGGACGACCTGCCGGCCGGTCCGTACCAAATAGGCAGCGCGTGGCCGCTCAGGCAGCGGCTAGCTTTTCCAAGGCTGGAAGATCGGCGATGCGCAGGCGCCCGTTGTCGGCGGCCGCAACCATGCCGCGGCGCTCGAGCTCGCGCAGGGCCGCGACGAGCCCGTCGAGAGTCATGTCGAGATGCAGGGCGACGTCGCCCGAGGCGATCTCGTCGGCAACGAGCGTCGGGTCGCGGCCTTCCACCTCGCTCATGTGCGAGAGCGCCGACAGGAACGAAGCGACGCGCTCGACCGGCTTGCCCTCGCCGCTTTTCACGGTGACCTCGCGCAGGTAGTCGAACTCGCGATCGCCCGCCGCCGCATAGCGCGCGGCCAACTGGCCATCGGTTTCGAGCAGATCGTCGAACTCGTCGGCGGTGACGAGGCTCACCGCCGTCTCCACCATCGCCTGCGCGGTCGAGACGTGCGACTGAAGGTGCCCGAAGCCGACGATATCGCCGGGGAAGGCGAACTCGATGATCTCGCGGCGGCCGTCCTCCCAGCGGAGGTAGTGGCAAAGAGCGCCGCTCTCGACGCGATAGAGCTTGCCGCGCTTGTCGCCGGTGTGAAAAAGGACTTCGCCGCGCGCGAGCGAGCGCGAAGGACTCGCGCCGCCGCAGCGGACACGAGCGCTATGGGCGGCGCAGGATTCGGTTTGAGCAACTGCAAGCATCACGCACACTCACTCTCTGGCAGATGAGGTGGGGACTGGATTTGCCACAATCAAGTCAAAATTCGGCATGCGCCCCAGGCATCAAGGTGGTTTTGTTAATATGCCCAACGCCGCTCTTTTGATGCTGTTCCGTAAGTAGCAGACGAATTCTTTTCTCTTGCAGCCGAATTTTTATGCACTTCGCGCAGCCCCCCTCCGTGCGCGGTTCCCGAAAATCGCTGCGCAACTGCGCAGAAATGCGCTTAACGCGGCTGGAACCTCATCGTTACTGGATCGTTTGCCATGCCAGTTGCCCAAACGGGCAGCGCAGGCCGGCCGGAAAATTTGGATCGGCCAGGGAGAGTTTTCGGAAAAGAGGATGCAGCGAACATGAAAAAAATTTGCACCGCGGCTTCGCTTGTTGCGCTGATGGCCATGCCGGCTTTCGCGCAGGATTCCACTGCGCCAAGCCCAGCCTCGCCGTCGGCGCCGGTTGAGAATGTCGCACCGGCTCCCGCTCCGAGCGCGGCATCTGCTCCCGTCGTGACGCCGGACGCGGCCATCCCCGACAAGACTGCAGACAAGGGCTCCGCCATGGCTGCCGGTCTCGGCAGCGAGGTCGCCGCGTCCGACCTTCTGAACCAGAAGGTCAAGAACTCCGCAAACGAAACCGTCGGCGACATCAACGATCTCTCGATCGGCAGCGACGGCAAGATCGCAGCCGTGATCATCGGCCTCGGCGGTTTCCTCGGCATGGGCGAGAAGAACGTCTCACTGCCCTATGACCAGCTCAACTTCTCCCGCGATGCCAACGGCTATCTCATCGTGACGGTCAACGCCACGAAGGACAGCCTACAGGCGGCGCCGGAATGGAAGAAGCCTGCGCGCTCGTAAGCGCACGCTGAGCCAAACAAGACCGCTGGCAAAGCGGCGTCCGTCTCTCGTCGAAACTTGGCGGTCCGGTGCACAGGCCGGGCCGCCGTTTGCCGCCAGACTGCATGCGCGGGAACGCCGTCGCGACACGAGCGTTCGCTCGTTTTGGGAGGTATCCAACATGCCTGATACAACCGCACCTGTTCTGACGCCGACCGAAGCCCGCCAGGCCTCGCCCCGCCGCCTCAACCTGCACGTCCTCATTTGGTCGATGCTGCTCGCGGTCGTTGCCGCCGCCGTTCTCTACTACGGCGTCTATGCCAAGCCCGACAGCTCCATCGGCCTGCCCAAGGAGCAGCCCGCGTCATCGGCGCCGCCACCCGCTACGACGGCTCCGGCCGCGCCCGAGGCCATCCCGGCCACTCCTCCGCCGACAAATCCATAACTCAATCGTCGCGGGTCACACGTTCGTGAGGGCCCGCAACGATCCCCGCGTTGCGTCGTTGCCCACGCGCAGTCGCCCCAAACGAAGGGGCGCAACAGGAGGATGTAATGAAATACCTGATGATCATTTCGAGCATGGTGCTGGGTCTGGCAATGCCGGCCCTGGCGCAGGACGCACCGCCGGCGGCCGACTCTGCCAAGCAGCAGGGCACCGTGCAGCCGCCGACCAACCGCTTGGACAAGCTCATCCCGAGCATGAAGGGCCCGGATGCTGCGGCTCCTTCTGACGACTCGTCCTCGGGCGCCGCCAGCGGCGAGCAGGGCAAGGGCCCGCAGTCCCCTACGAAAAGCGTGGGCGCTGCCGTCCCGACCATGAAGTCGCCGAACGCAGCGAGCGACCTGCCGAGCGAGCAACCTTCGCCGAGCAAGTAACGTCGCTCGAAACTTCCGCTGAGAAAGGCAGGCCGGAGCCATCCGGCCTGCCTTTTTCATTTGCGCCGAGGCGCATCTGCGCACGCCCAATTTGCGCCGTGTCAGCGATTCGCTATAAGGCTCGCCTCGATCCATTCGATTGCACCACGGGGCGCCGGAAGCTCATCTCTTTATGGCAAAAAACAGCAAAGACGCGAAGCCCGAACCGCGCTTGCCGAAGGGGCTTCGCGACATCGAGGCAGCCGAGCTGCGCCAGCAGCGGGACATGCTGGGCAAGATCCGCGCGGTCTATGAGCGCTACGGCTTCGAGCCGCTGGAGACGCCTGCGTTCGAGTACACGGATGCGCTCGGCAAGTTCCTGCCCGACCAGGACCGGCCGAACGAGGGCGTGTTCTCGCTGCAAGACGAGGATGAGCAGTGGCTGAGCCTGCGCTACGACTTGACGGCGCCGCTCGCACGCTACGTGGCGCAGAATTATCAGACGCTGCCGAAGCCCTTCCGCCGCTACGCGGTGGGGAATGTGTGGCGCAACGAGAAGCCGGGGCCGGGTCGCTTCCGCCAGTTCATGCAGTTTGACGCCGACACGGTCGGCGCGGAGAGCGTCGCGGCGGATGCCGAGATGTGCATGCTGGCGGCGGACACGCTCGAGGCGCTGGGGCTGAAAGGCAAATACGTAATCAAGGTCAACAGTCGGAAGATTCTCGATGGCCTGCGTGAAGCGGTCGGCCTCAGGGGAGTCGAAAACGATGCAAATTGGCTCGTTGCCATGCGCGCGCTCGACAAGTTGGATCGACTTGGCGGCGAGGCGGTCTCGGAGCTTTTAGGGAAAGGTCGCAAGGACGAAAGTGGTGACTTTACTCCAGGCGCTATGCTTCCGGCGTCCGCAATCAACAGGATTCTGAGCTTCACAGGATGGAACGAGCCGAGATCGAGTTCCGCAAGCATCGTCGGCAATGTCGCGGTCACGCTAGCAAATTTTCGAACTGCTGTTGAAGCCTCTGAGACCGGCAACCAGGGTGTCGACGAGCTACAAACAATTGCCGACTTGGCCGGCGCCGCCGGCTACGAATCCAATCGCATAGTCATCGATCCCTCTATAATCCGCGGGCTCGAGTACTACACCGGCCCCGTGTTCGAGGCCGAGCTGACCTTCAAGGTGGAGGACGAGAAGGGCAACCCCGTCCGCTTTGGCTCCGTCGGCGGAGGCGGGCGCTACGACGATCTCGTCGCGCGCTTCACCGGCCAGAAGGTTCCTGCCACCGGCTTCTCCATCGGCGTCTCGCGGCTCCAAGCCGCGCTTGCCGCCGTAAACAAGGACAAGGCGCCAGCCGCGGAAGGTCCCGTCATCGTCACGGTGATGGAGAAGGACCGCATCGCCGACTATCAGAAGCTGGTGCAGGCGCTGCGCAATGCCGGCATCCGGGCCGAGCTCTACCTCGGCAACCCGAAGAAGTTCGGCAAGCAGCTCGAGTATGCCGACAAGCGCGGCTCACCGTGCGTCGTCATCCAGGGCTCGAACGAGCGCGACGCCAACCCGCCTCAAGTCATCCTCAAGGATATGATCGAAGGCGCGAAGGCCGCCGCCGCCATCGCCGACAATAAAGAGTGGAAGGAGACGCGCCCCGCGCAGGTCTCCGTCAAGGAGGCGGACCTCGTGGCCGAGGTGCGCAAGATCCTCGCCCGCCGCGCTTCTTAGTCTAGTCGCGCACTCGCGCGCTCAGATCGATCCGCCGGAGAGCATGAGGCTTGCGCCGATGATGCCTGCGGCGGCGAGCATCGCGGCCGCCAGCAGGCATGCGCGGAACGTGTCACCGCGGCCTACGCGCCGCGTCGCTTCCTGCGCTTTCTCCATCTCAGCAAGCTTCCGGCTCACGGCCTCGAAGCTGTTGTAGGCGTGGTAGTCGCCGCCCGAACGCGCCTCCATGCGGTCGAGCCGCGCCTTCAGGTCGCGAAAGCCGCGCACCATCTCGTCGAGCTTGCTCTCGCGCGAGCGCTTCTCGTTTTGCTGGTAGAGGTAGGCGCGGCTCTCCTGCGCGCTGGCTTCCTGCAACTCCCCGACCTTGCCGGCGAGCTGGCCGACATCGCGCGTCAGAAGACGCACGGTCGCCTGGAGCTGCTCGAGTTTCAGCGCAGTGTCGGCGACGAAGCTGTCGCGGGAGCGCTGGGCGCCATCCTTCTTTGGTGGCGGCGGGGGCGGCGCGTTCGCGATGAAGGGCGTCGAAACGGAGAGATCGTTGTGATCGTCAACTCTGAGCACGGCCGCCTCGCACGCACCATTACCCGGGCCGCAGATATGCTTGGCGGCCCCAGCGTAGCCAAATACAGAAGCAGCGATTTCGCCCGCGGAGCTTGCAGCACGCAGTACATCGCTACTTTTTCGAATAGCTGTACTGCGCAGCCGCTCGGACCACGGTCACAGTCTCAAGATTTCTCTTGGCCCTTAGTCCGTAAACTATAACTCAACAGTAGTTCGTTGGCTAGCGCGAGTTGATGCGATTGCAGGCGTTGGTTGATAACAGGTACACGCTGCCGTCATCGATTGAGCGCCTGCATCGACGCCGCCGCGTAGCGATCGCCCGCAGCGATGCCCGTCGGGAACGCGTCGTCGATCCGCTTCAAGTCTACGGCCGAAAGCGTGACCGCGAGCGCGCCGATGTTCTCCGCCACGTAGCGCGGACGCTTCGTGCCCGGGATCGGCACGATGTCGTCGCCCTGCGCCAGCACCCAGGCGAGCGCGAGCTGAGCCGGGGTCGCGCGCTTCGCCACGGCGATGGAGGAAATCGTCGCGACGAGATCGAGGTTCTTCTGGAAGTTTGCGCCCATGAAGCGTGGCGAGCTGCGGCGATAGTCGCCCGGCTCCAGATCGTCCATGGATTTGATTTGGCCGGTGAGAAAGCCGCGCCCAAGCGGGCTGTAGGGGACGAAGCCGATGCCGAGCTCGCGCACGGTCGGCAGGATCGCCTCCTCCGGCTCGCGGCTCCACAATGAGTATTCGGTCTGCAGCGCCGTGATGGGGTGCACCTTGTGCGCGCGGCGGATCGTGTCGGGCGCAGCCTCTGAAAGGCCGAGAAAACGGACTTTGCCCTCCTTAACGAGCTCGGCCATCGCCCCGACCGTGTCCTCGATGGGCGTCTTGGGGTCGACGCGATGCTGGTAGTAGAGGTCGATCGTGTCGACGCCGAGCCGCTTGAGGCTCGCCTCGCAGCAGCGACGCACGTAGGCAGGGCTGCTGTCGACGCCGATGAAGGCGCCATCGCTGCCGCGCACATTGCCAAACTTGGTTGCGAGGATGACCTTCTCGCGGCGGTCGCGGATGGCGCGGCCGACAAGCTCCTCGTTCTTGCCCACGCCGTAGACGTCGGCGGTATCAAGAAAATCGATGCCGAGCTCGATGGCCCGATGGATGGTGGCAATCGATTCCGCCTCGCTGCCTCCGAGGTAGAAATCGGACATGCCCATGCAGCCGAGGCCGAGCGCGGAGACCTTCAACGAGCCAAGTTTGCGGTATTGCATGGCAGTCTCTCCTTAGCTGAGGTGGCTCTGGCAGATAGGAACGCGGGGCGATGGACGTAAGTTGCGCCGCGTCAGCCGCACTGGGCGCGGTGACGCAGGAAGTGGTCGGCCAGCACGATCGCCATCATCGCTTCCCCGATCGGCACCGCGCGGATGCCGACGCACGGGTCGTGGCGTCCCTTCGTGAAGACGTCGGTCTCGTTGCCGTCGCGGTCGATGGTTTTGCGCGGCGTCAGGATCGATGAGGTCGGCTTCACGGCAAAACGGCAAACGATGGGCTGGCCGGTGGAAATGCCGCCAAGGATACCGCCCGCGTGGTTGGTCAGGAAGCGCGGCTCGCCGTGGGGGCCCATGCGGATTTCGTCGGCGTTCTCCTCGCCGGTCAGCTCGGCGGCGCCCATGCCGGCGCCGATCTCGACGCCCTTCACCGCGTTGATGCTCATCATGGCGGCGGCGATGTCCTGGTCGAGCTTGCCGTAGATCGGCGCTCCCCAACCCGGCGGCACGCCCTCGGCGACCACCTCGATGATGGCGCCAATGGAGGAGCCGGCCTTGCGCACCTCGTCGAGGTAGTCGGCCCAGGCGACGGTGGCCGCGGCATCGGGGCAGAAGAACGGGTTGGCGCCGACGGCATCCCAGTCCCACTGCGAGCGGTCGACGGGCTTGTTGCCGATCTGGATGAGCGCGCCGCGGATCGTCACCTCGCCGATGATCTTGCGCGCGATGCCGCCGGCGGCAACGCGCATCGCCGTCTCGCGCGCGGAGGAGCGCCCGCCGCCGCGGTAGTCGTGGATGCCGTACTTGGCCCAGTAGGTGTAGTCGGCGTGGCCGGGGCGGAACTTGTCCTTGATGTCGCCGTAGTCCTTCGAGCGCTGGTCGACGTTGCGGATCTGAAGCGAGATCGGCGCGCCTGTCGTGACCTGGCGGCCGGCCTTGTCCTCGAACACGCCGGAGAGGATCTCGACCGCGTCGGGCTCCTGGCGCTGGGTGGTGAATCGCGACTGGCCCGGGCGGCGCTTGTCGAGGAACTTCTGCAGCTCGATGGCCTGGAGCGGCAACCCCGGCGGGCAGCCGTCGACGACGCACCCGATCGCCGGCCCGTGGCTCTCACCCCAGGTCGTCACGCGAAAAAGATGACCGAAGGTGTTGTGAGACATCGCGTTCCAGCGGAAGGGAAATCAGGGTTCTGGGAGGGCCGCCGGGTAGCTCGTGCAACCTGGCGTCGGATTCGACCGTGGCCGTTGCGCCAGTTCTAGGAGCGCACGCGCACGCTCGCAAGAGGCAGCCGCGGCAAAGCCCGTGACAAGGCTCGGCGACGCAGTTTATCTGGCCTCAGTATCGCGTCGCGAAACGCGACGGGTTTGCAAGGAGACAGCACGCGGGAGCCCGCATCGTTCGATGCGCCAGCTCCCATGCAACACCGCCGCTTGGCGGAGAATCGCCGGTCGCCGACAGGCCTTGTGCCCGGGACCACAGGTTCGGAGCAACGTTTCTGAGCGTTATGGCTTATCGCCGCCGTCGCGGGTCGCAAAGCGTCATAAAGCGTCGCGGGACGGCTGCTTGCGGTCGCGCCCGAACATGAAGGCAGCTCCTTGTCGGCTTGAGCAACCGGCATCGAGCGGCTGATCGACTAGACGGGGAGAGCCGGAGCAGCCGCTGCTCCGGCTCTTCTTGCTTAGCGGCCCTACAACCAATCGATCGCGTCGTGGCGCAGCACGAGCACCCGGTCCTGCGGCACATCCAGCAGTGGCACTGATCTCAGATCGAGGCCGAGGATGTGCCCGCGCAGCACCCGGCTCACGCCGCCGTGCGAGACGACGACCGTGTCGCGCTCGATGCCCCACAGCCAGGGCACCGCCCGCGCCATCAGGTCCTCGTAGCTTTCGCCGCCCTGGGGGCGCCAGCGGAAGGGATCGCGCGTGCGCTCCTCCAAGCCTTGCGCGTCAACGCGCGGTAGATCGGCCGCGAGCGTCCCCTGCCAGTCGCCGTAGTGGGCCTCCTTCAGGCGGTCGTCGGTGCGGAAATCGTCGGGCATGAGGCCGAGCACGCCGCGCACGATCTGCATGGTCTCACGCGCGCGGGCGAGCGGGCTCGCGACATAGTCGGCGGCGGCGATCGCGGGTAGCAGCGGGCGCAGCGACTCCCCGTTGCGCTTTGCCTGCGCACGCCCCCGCGCGTTCATGGGGATATCGGCCTGGCCTTGATAGCGGGCCTCGGCGTTCCACTCGGTCTCGCCGTGGCGGATAAAGTAGATCGTTACGTCCGGGCGCATCGCTTCAGGCAGCGTGAGCGGGCCTCACGCATCCTCGCCTTTCACCACGGAAATGTCGGGCGCGTCCTCGTTCTTCATGCCCTGGACGTGGTAGCCGGCGTCGACGTGGTGCACCTCGCCGGTCACGCCCCGCGACAGGTCCGACAACAGATAGAGGCCGGCGGCGCCGACCTCCTCGATGGTCACCGTGCGCCGGAGCGGCGAGTTGTACTCGTTCCACCTCAGGATATAGCGGAAGTCGGCGATGCCGGAGGCCGCAAGTGTCTTGATCGGGCCGGCCGAGATGGCGTTGACGCGGATGCCGGTCTTGCCGAGGTCGGCGGCAAGGTAGCGGACGCTCGCCTCGAGCGCGGCCTTGGCGACGCCCATCACGTTGTAGTGCGGCATCACCTTCTCGGCGCCGTAGTAGGTGAGTGTGAGCATCGAGCCACCGGTCGGCATCAGCTTCTCAGCGCGGGCAGCGAGCGCGGTGAACGAGTAGCAGGACACCAGCATGGTTTGGGTGAAGTTCTTCTCGCTGGTGTCGACGTAGCGGCCGTCGAGCTCGTTCTTGTCGGAGAAGGCTATGGCATGCACGAGGAAGTCGAGCTTGCCCCAGGCGCGCTTCAGCTCGGCGAAGACCGCATCCATGGAACTCGCGTCGTTAACGTCGCAGGGCAGGATGAGCTGGGAGCCTAGCTCGGCGGCGAGCGGCCCCACCCGCTTCTTGATTGCATCGCCCTGATAGGTGAGCGCGATCTCGGCGCCCTGGGCGGCGGCGGCCTTTGCGATGCCCCAGGCGATGGAACGATTGTTCGCGACGCCCATGATGAGGCCCTTCTTGCCAGCCATCAGGTTGCCCGTCGCAACCCCTGCGCTCGGCACCGGCTCCAACATGGTCCCTCGTTTCCTTCGCCGCCTGCTTTCGGCGCGCATCCTACACAAAAGACCCAATGGGTCCAGATGGCCAGCGGAAGCGGGCAAAAGGGTGAGGATTGCGCGCCTCGGAGGGGGCGCGAGGGCTAAAATGCCTCGGCGATCAGCCGTCGAGTTGCCAACGGCCGCTCGGCAGCCGGCAGGCGATGCCTTCCTGCTTCTTGGTATGCTTGCCGGTCGTCAGCATGACGACCATGTGCCGGCAGACCTTTCCTTCCGTATCCTTGAAGGAGGAGGTCGGCTGCACGATGCCCGACAGCCGTCCGTGCCAGCGGCGCCAGACGTAGGTCGAACCGTCGCCGACCTCGGTCAGCGCATACTGGATACGCTCGAGTGCCGCGATCTCGTCGTTGGCGTCGAGCGGATGCGGGAGTTCGGCGGGCGGAGTTGCCGCAGGCGAGGGATAGATGCGCGTCTCCCATTTGGGCTCTTCGGCGTGGGCGCGAGGGGCGCCCAGGAAGATCTCGCAAATGAGGACAAAGGCGGTGGTGACAACCGCAGCGAGGGTAACTAAGGAGGGATGCGTACCCATGACGCTTCACTCGACTCTTCTGACGCAACGTTCCGCCACTACGGCACGAACTGACGTCAGTATGGACGAGCGTGGTTAAGAGGGACTGAAGAGGTGTCCCAAGTCGATGTGGTGCCCGTTAGCGAGGAGTTGAGTGTGAGCCAGCACCGTGCCGATCCCAAGCCGGAGGCGCATCCGCCTGGCGACTTCGCCGGGGCGGCCGAGCCGTTCGCGCTGTTCGAAAGCTGGCTCCACGACGCCGAGCGCCACGAGCCCAACGATCCCAACGCGATGGCGCTCGCCACGGTCGACGCCACGGGAGAGCCGAACGTGCGCATGGTGCTGCTGAAGGGGCTCGATCCTGCGGGGCGCCCGGACCGCGGCTTCGTCTTCTATACGAACTTCAACAGCGCCAAGGGGACGGAGCTCAAGACAACGGCGAAGGCCGCGCTTGATTTCTACTGGAAGAGCCTGCATCGGCAGGTGCGCGTGCGCGGCACGGTCGCCGAAGTGACGCCCGCGGAGGCCGACGCCTACTTCGCCACACGCGCGCGCGGAGCACAGATTGCGGCCTGGGCATCGCAGCAGTCGAGCCCGCTCGAAAGCCGGTTTGCGCTGGAGAAGGCGGTCGCACTCGAGGCCGCGCGCTTCCATATCGGCAAGGTGCCGCGGCCGCCCCACTGGTCGGGTTTTCGCGTTACTCCGCTGGTGATCGAGTTCTGGCACAGCCGGTTGTCGCGGTTGCATGAGCGTGTGCTCTTCCGCCGCGAAAAAGCCGGAGACGACTGGCTGAAGTCGCGGCTCTACCCCTGATCGGGCAGGGCTCCGCGCCTGCGAATTGACAGGGCATTCTGTGGCTGACCCTCCATTTCGTCCGATTCTCGGCTATCCTCGAATCTCGTCGCAATGCGCTGAAGGGCATCGATCCGCATGAGGCCGCCTCCGCCGCTGGGCCAATCGTTCTTCGCGCGCTGGACGAGCCGCATCGCGGTCTTCTCCGTCGGTGTGCTGGCGACGGCGATCCTGCTGCACCGGCTATTCGGCCTGCCCTCGCCGGTCGCGTTCAACCTGGTGGGGCTCGCATTCGCCGGCGCGCTGCTGTCGCTCCTGTTTGCGGTGTTCGCGACCGTCGGCATTTGGCGCACGGGCCGGCCGGGAACGCCGCGTATCGTCTTCGCGATCCTCGTCAGTCTAGGATTGTTGGCCTGGCCGCTCATCTATCTGCCGCAATACGAGAGCAAGCCCAGGATCAACGACGTTACGACCGATGACGTCAATCCGCCGGCCTTCGTCGCCGTCGCCAAGCTGCGCGGGCCGGGGGCCAACCCAATCGCCTACCCCGCGCGCTTTGCCAAGGCGCAGGCCGCGGCCTATCCCGACATCAAGACGATCGAGCTCAACCGCTCGGTCGACGAGGCTTTCGAGGTCGCGACCGACGCCGCCCGCCACCTGAAGCTCAACGTCGTGGGCCAGGAGGCGCCCGATCCCAGAACCGGTCGCCCCGGCACCATCGAGATCGTCGACCGCAGCCTGATCTTCGGCTTCTACGACGACGTGGTGATCCGCGTCGCGGGCGACGAAGACCACGCCCGCATCGATGTGCGCTCAGCGTCCCGCTTCGGCTCCTTCGATCTCGGCCGCAATGCCGAGCATGTGCGCCAGCTCCTGAAGGACATTGTTGTGCGCATGGAGTCGGTCATTCCGGCCGAACGCACCAAGGGCACGGCAAAAGCGAAAGACGACGTCAAAGAGGAACAGCAACGCAATCGACGTTCGCGGCGTCCTCGCAGGTGATGAGCCCGCGCTCGGCGAGATGCTCGAGGTGCGCGCGCAGCGATAGTCTTGCCGCGCCGGCGACCTCCTCGTCGAGGTCGCGGTAGATGACGGGCAAGAGCTTGCGCACGGTGTTGGTGCCCTTGCGCACGGCCTCGAGGATGGCCTGGTCGCGCCAGCGCCGATGCAGCAGGTAGGCTTTGACCGTGCGACGCGGCTCGGCGACCGGCCCGCCATGGCCGGGCAGCAGCATGCTGTCGCGACGCTCAAGCAGAAGCTCGAGCGAACGCAGGTAGTCCGCCATGCGGCCCTCGGGTGGAGCGACAACCGAGGTGTTCCACGCCATCACGTGATCGCCGGAGAAGACGAGGCCGCTACCTTCGAGCGCGAAGCACAGGTGATCGGCCGTGTGCCCCGGTGTGTGTAGCGCCGACAGCTCCCAACAGTCCCCCTCGATGCGATCGCCGTGCGTCAGGCTGACATCCGGCGTGTAGGCCGTGTTGATGTACTCGGACACGGACTCGCCAGCGTCTCCTGACGAGCGGGCCTGCTCGCGCCGAAATCCGTAGGTCTTTGCACCCGTCTCCGCCTTCAGAGCAGCGAGGCCGTCGACGTGGTCGCGGTGCGCGTGCGTGATGAGAATGTGCTTGATGGGGCGGCCACCGGCAGCCTTGAGGATCGCTTCGAGGTGCGCGGCATCCGTGGGACCGGGATCGATCACCGCGAGCGCTTGCGTGCCGACAAGGTAGGTGTTCGTGCCATTGAAGGTGATCGCGCTCGCGTTGTTGGCGACGAGGCGAGCAACGCCCGGCGCGAGCGGATCGGGGACGCCGTAGGCAAACTGCATGGCCGTGTTGAACTTGAGGCCGTTGCTCATTGCCTCTCCCGGGTAATTGCCGCTAGCCGGGCGACGGCCGGAACGTCCTCACCGCGATGAAACCGGCGATGACGAACAGCGCCAGCACGATACCCTGCGCGGCCAGGAACGGCGGCTCCGACTGGGTCGGCGCAAGCTCCTGCAGCGGACCGAGTTTCTGGAACGACTGCACCACCGCGACGAATACGTTGAGGTAGAGCGCCGCGATGGCGCTGATGACGTAGATCGCGCGCCACGCGCCGGCAAGGTGGAAGACGTAGAGTGCGAGCAGTGCGAATGCCAGAATGATCGTCGATACCACGCCGGTGCCGAGAGCCGGCGTGAAAGCGGTGATTGGGTACAGGAATCCGGTGAGCGTTGTCAGCACCGTGGTGGCGAGGAAAATGCAAGTCCAGCCGACGAGCCGCTTCCCGCGCAGCATGCCCGCCAGCACGACGAGACCGGTCGCGAACTCAAGGGCTTCGAGGCCGCGCTCAAGAAGCTGTAAGGCTCAAACGGGGGCGCCTTCCCCGAGCAATGTTGCGGAGCAGACACAAAAACCGGCCAGCCGCCGGTCGGGGCACGTGAATGTCACACAGTAGGGACGGTGCTGCCGGGCCCGCGACGAGGTAGAAGGGGCTTCATGAACGACGAGCAGGCACCCGCTGAGTTGGAAGGGATTCAGGCTGCGACGGGCGCCGTTGAAGCCCCACCGCCCGACACCGCCGCGCAGGGTCTGCAGCCGGTCAATATCAGCTGCACACGCGGGTTTCCCGACTGGCTCCTGCGCAACAACGTCAGCTTGGCCTTCACGTCCTACCAGACCGGCCGGCTCTATCTGGTCGGCGTCAATTCCGCCGGGCAGACGGCTTTCCACGAGCGCTTCCTCGTTCGCGCCATGGGCCTTTGGGCCGACCCGCAGCGGCTCGTGGTGTCGACACTGTTCCAAGTCTGGCGCTTCGAGAACGTGCTTTCCGGCGAGTTCGACGGCGCCAACCCCGACCGCCACTACGTACCGCGTGTCGCCCACACCACCGGCGACCTCGACATCCATGACATCAGCGTCATGGCGGACGGGCGCATCGTGTTCGTCAATTCGCTGTTCTCTTGCCTCGCCACGCTGAGCCCCACGCATGGCTTCCGGGTCTACTGGAAGCCGCCGTTCATCTCCAAGCTCGCGGCGGAGGATCGCTGTCATCTCAACGGGTTGGCCATGAAGGACGGTGTGCCGGCTTACGTCACGGCAACGAGCCGCAGCGATGTCGTCAACGGCTGGCGCAACCGGCGCGCAGAGGGGGGCACGCTGGTCGACGTTGCGACGAACGCTATCGTGACCGAAAAGCTGTCGATGCCGCACTCGCCGCGCTGGCACGCCGGCCGGCTGTGGCTTTTGAACTCGGGCACCGGCTATCTCGGCACCGTGGATCTCGCCACCGGGGTGTTCGAGCCGCACGTTTTCTGCCCGGGGTTTCTGCGCGGGCTCACGTTTCACAACGGCCACGCCATCGTCGGGCTGTCCTTGCCGCGCGACGGCTCGTTCTCGGGGCTCGAGCTCGACAACGAGCTGAAGCGCCGCGACGCCGACCCCTGGTGCGGCATCCAGATCGTCAATCTCGCCTCGGGCGACATCGTCGAGTGGATCAAGCTCGAAGGCGGCGTGAGCGAGTTATTCGACGTGGCGGTGCTGCCGGGCGTGCGCTGGCCCGCCGCCACGGGCTTTCTCAGCGATAAGATCCACAAGCTCTATACGTTCGAGGTCTGAGGCGCGCTCGTTCGCTCGTGGCCCCTGCTCGCGAAGCATGTGCGCTTAGACAAAAAACCGCCGCCATGATGTGCGGTACTCAGCTCGCGGGGACGCAAGATCATGTCTGTTGATGTAACGCAAGCGCGCGAGCGCCTGGAGGTCCCTCATGTTCAATGCCGAGCCGAAGAATGACTTTGCACATCCGAAACCTGGTGTTAGCCCCTTTGCGGCGGTCAGACCTCCTCAAGAGACATCTTCGAAAGAGACATCCTCGAAGCCCTCCCCGTTTGAGCCCGCCGCCTCCGCGGCAACCGGCACCTCGGTGATAGGCACCGATCTCACCATCCTGGGCGACCGCATCACCATCATTTCGAAGAACAAGCTTCAGGTGGATGGAGACATCCGCGGCAACGTGCACGGCAAGCAGGTCGTCATCACCGAGGAAGGCTCTGTGATCGGGACAGTCTGCGCCGAAACCATTGAGGTGCGCGGAGGGGTTCGCGGCTCCATACGGGCGCTAAACGTGAAGCTGCAGTCATCGGCCCAGGTACAAGGCGACATCACGCACCAGAAGCTCTCCATTGCCGAGGGTGCTGAGTTCGACGGCCGTGTGCACCTCACAAAGGATGCCAGCGAGCTCGTACCTATCCTCGATCCGGAAGCAATTGAGCCCGCAAGGCAATATGGCGGGGCAACCGACTTCGACACGCCCACCTAATAGGATACCCGTGGGAGGCAAGCCATGGTTAGTCTGACAGAGGCCTTGGCTGCAGAACGACAGCGACGGAAGCGTGCTTCGACGGATGCCGCAGTGAGGCGTGAAGTGCGGCGCGAGGTGCTTGGAGCTTTGCACCAGCGCCTCACTGCTGAATCGCTTCCGTGCTGGTTCTTCATAATGAGCGGCGATGAAATAGTGGTCGCTCACACGAAGAATGGTCCGGGCCCGCGGCAACGCGTAGGGTCTTGGGCGGTCGACCAGGAACTTCGTTTGGTTTTCGGCGAGGAAACGACGGAGTGGATCACCAGCGAAAGTCTTGCTCGTGTCGTGGACGCAGCGGTGCTCATAACGGCAAGGCTGATCGTCGATGCCGAATCACGTCTTGGGTCGCGCGCTAACCCGGATCGGCTTCCAGAACTGACGGCATAGAGAAATTGTCGGTCGCATGCCTCCGTTGCGGCCGACACCGTCAGTGCAGCAAATGGGCCGGGACAAGCTTTACGTCGAGGCAGACAACGTCCGCTCCCTCGCAGCGAACTTCGATCTGCGCCTCTGCACAGCGCTTTACGAACGCTTGCGAGAACTTTTGCGGCGGGAGCGCAGAAAGTTGCTGCTCATCGCACCAATCGAGGAACCGCAAGTAGAGATCGCGGAACTTTACGCTCCCACCTCCTGCCGGGCTGATGCAGTCGCGCACGAATAGTGTTAAGTCGCCGTCGCCGGCGGGCTCGCGCTTGGGCGCGCGAATGGGTATGTCGGCTATGGCCTGGTTGATAGCTGCTACCCGGCTCTGTCGGCCGGGGACGCCCCACAGGATCAGAGAGAAAGCGATCGCGAGTTGGCCCGCCGTAGCTATCGCTATTTGACTCGGGCTGGCCGTCTCCGGTGAAGACGGCTCCAACATCGGGTCCGGTTGCGGGACCGTGGCGCCTTGAGATTGCTGCGCGGCCGGTGAACTGGGCCCTAAGCCTGCACGAGCACGAAGGCTAGCGGCTTCCGCGTCGAGCTTTTCGGCCTCCACCGTCGCGATCCGATCCCTGGCCGCGGCCAAGAACGCGGCCTGCTTGGATGCAAGATCTGCAGCGAGCGCTTCACATTTTGGGTTCTGGCGTTCGCTGCAATCGGCGCGGTGCGCGGCATCAGCTTCCATGTACGCGGCCCGTGCCGCCGCAACTGCGTCCTCTGATGTTGGATTGAAGTACAGCGCAGCACGCCCGGCTGTGATGCGCTGTAGTTCCGCCTCGTCGTTGTTGGGGGCGGACGCGGCAGGCGGGGAAGCGGGGACGATGGCCCCTATGGTTGCAACTTTGTCCACCGCTGCGGCCAGGTGCGTGACATTTGTTACCAGCGCCGCAGCGGAGATGATCCCCAGGAGCAAGCCGAGGGGTTTGAGCCAAGACGACAGGCAAAGACGCCAGGCGACAACAGGGCCCACGAGGCCGGTGAGTGCGATGATAGAGAAAGCGAGCGCTGCGGCCGTGCGGTCGAATGGCGTAGCACCAGTGACGTAACCGTTGCGGGCAGCGAGCGCGGCCACGCCGGCTGTGGCGACCAGCCCAATAAGTCCAATCAAGGCCCTCAGAATGCTCACGAAGGTTGCTGCGTGATGTTTCTCAGAATCACCCACGAAGCTGGCCATGAATCGCCACCAGGGTCAAACAGTGACCCCAGGAGCAAAGCCAGATCCTCCCATGCCGTCGGATTTGAATTTTCAGGACTTGCTGAAATCGGCGCGCAGGGTAGTGTCCGGGCACGTGGTGTAATTTCATCGGCGCTGCCGGTGTG
>JRHI01000585.1_pt1 | contig 37966 bp, 27 predicted proteins | sample 215371 | NCBI WGS metagenome assembly JRHI01 (sample SAMN02929681, study PRJNA255918) | sediment metagenome | biome: cave system; feature: Ice Cave; material: Sediment; isolation source: sediment from deep within a dark volcanic ice cave with no known source of... ... | reverse complement strand
AGGTAGCCGTAGGAGAACCTGCGGCTGGATCACCTCCTTTCTAAATAAAGCGGCAATGGATCCTGTGCAGGTGTGCAGGTGAAATTGTCCAGTCTCCACGACTCTCACGGGTCGTCGAGATAGTCGTTCGAGTTACCTGAAGCCGGCTTTGCTGGCCAAGGGATTCTCGGTTGTAGTTCGGGTTCTGGCAGATCTCATCCAAGTCAAAGAGTAAAATTTTCGAGCACAACGCAAGGGCCGCTGCTATCTCAGCGGCCCTTTTTTTTTCAACGACTCACCGCCAAATGTTTTTCCCCCGCTCGTGAAGCTCTTTTCGATGTAGAGTCTCGTGCGATGCGAAGGTTTACGTTAAGAAGTTCGGCTTTTCAAACGCTTGCTGAAATCCGGCCGAGATAGAATACTGCAAAAAAAAAGAGCCCATGCGCAAAACAGCGAACACGAATAACGAGCCAATCACTGGGAAGTTTCTGGTGCTCGCGCTAATTTTGGTACTAACCTTTGTGGAAAATCGCGCGCGTGCCCGCGTTCCACAAGAGCCCGCCACTGCGTTTACAATTGCCGCCGTCGGGGCCCTGCAAACGGATGCGGATGCCTATACGCGATACGAATTGCTGGCGCCGGAGTCAGCCAGCTTTAAAATTACTTACGAGATTACCGCGATGACAGCAGGCGCAAAGTTTTATTACAACCCGATTCGCAAGGGCAGCCAGGCGAGCGGCGAAAAAGTTTATGACGCAATGACCGGTGCGCCGCTCGCCTTTGCGGTGGTCGATGGCGCAGCGGCCAAGCAAGATCCGCTTATGGCGAAAGCCGATCCGGCAACGCAATACATCAAGGTGACTCTAGCGCGGCCGGTTCCCAGCGAGGGACAAGGGCGAATCCGAATCCTTAAAACATATAAAGATCCGAAGAGCTACTATCGTGAGGGGGATACGATTGTTTTCAACCGGCCGCTGGGAATCAAGCGCAACAGCGTGGTCCTGCCGGCGGAATACGAGTTAGTCGGATGCAATGTGCCTTCGCAAGTGTTATCTGAACCGGATGGCCGCATCGCGATCAGCTTTATGAATGCAGGCTCCGCGGAAGCGCCGCTCGTGTTAAAGGGGAAGCGAGGCGCGCTTACTGGAGAAGCTGCTGCGCCTCGTCCACCGGGTGCGGCGGTCAGTTGGGAGAAGCCTAGTGACGGAGGGATGGAGCGTGCACGGCTTTCGGAGCGCGCGCACCAAGATCGCAATATTGTCTACTTTCTCGAGCAGCCGGAAACGCACGCTTTCAGCCTGTACCACGATTACACCGAGACTCGACCCGGTGCGGACAAATATTTGAACGTGGTGCGCGAGGGCAGTACGGTATCAAACCCTTCCGCCCGAATCCTCGATACCGGTGAAGTTCTTGCCACGAAGGTCATCAAAGGTTCACAAATGGCCGCTGCAGGAATCAAGGCGGAAGAATCTGTCGCCGCCACGTCCGAAGTAGTGGTGATTCCGTTTCCTGCTGTTGCCAAAGGGCAATCCATTCGCCTGCGAATTTCGGAGACTTACATCGCGCCACAAAGCTACCGCCTGGAAGGCAGCGAATTGATTTTCGATCGCAGCTTCGGGCGGCCGCGCAATGCCGTCATACTTCCGAGCGGGTGGTATCTGACAGCGAGTTCGATTCCGGCAACCGTCACACAATCCCCTGATGGCCGTATTCGCCTTGATTTTTGGAATGGCCGGCCCGATTCGATTGCGGTACTCATCAAAGCCAAAAGACGCGCAACGTGACAGTGCGTTTCGCATAGAGCTCTCCCGAAAAGAAACGAGCGCGTGTGCGGCTGGTACACACACTGCGCTATACTTTATGCGAGGACTCTAATGCCACGACTTGCTATACAACTCGTTTTATTGTTGATGATTACCCCGGGCCCTGCTTCCAGGCTTTCTGCACAGGTAACGCACGGCAAAAAGCCAATGCTTCCAGCGCCGCATGCTACAGCCGCGGCGGATAACCCTTCTCGCGTGACCGACGCGCCTAAAGGTTTTCTCCCCAATGTCCCAACTGGGTTTAAGGTGAACGTGTTTGCGCAAGGTTTTAAAGAACCACGCTGGCTTGCCGTTGCGCCAAACGGTGATATTTTTGTGGCGGACTCACGCGCGAATGAAATCGTCGTGTTGCGCGATGCCAAAAACAGCGGCGGGGCTCAGCAACGCGAAACTTTTGTGACTGGTCTGGACCAGCCCTTCGGCATAGCGTTTCATAATGACTACGTTTATGTCGGGAATACCAGCGCAGTCGTGCGCTTCCGCTTCGATCCCAAAACCTCGAAACGCCAGGGCGATGCAGAGCGCATTCTGGAACTTCCCGGCGGCGGTTATCACCAGCACTGGACGCGCACGCTGGCTTTCAGTTCCGACGGGAAACATCTATTCGTAAGCGTGGGTTCGAAGGCCAACGTCGCCGTGGAGCCTGACGAACGGCGCGCCGCAATTATCGTCTGTGACCCGGACGGCAAGAATTCGCGCATTTACGCTCGCGGGTTGCGCAATGCCGTGGGTATTGGAATTGAGCCAACATCCGGGCAGCTGTGGGCTTCCGTGAACGAACGCGACAACATTGGAGATGATGTGCCGCCGGACTACTTCACGTCTGTGCGCGAGGGCGGCTTCTATGGCTGGCCTTACAGCTACATTGGCGACAATGTGGATAATCGCGTACCGCCTCGGCCGGACCTGGTAGCGAAGGCCATCGTGCCTGACGTTTTGCTAGCTCCGCATTCGGCTCCGCTGGCGTTTACTTTTTACCATGGCTCGCAATTTCCTGAAAAATATCGCAACGGAGTTTTCATCGCGGAGCATGGCTCGTGGAACCGGTCGACGCGCTCCGGTTATGACGTCGTGTTCATACCGTTTAGCGAGGGGAAGCCAACCGCCAATCCTGTTCCATTCCTGACGGGGTTTGTTCCTGACCCCAGTAAGCGCGAAGTGTATGGGCGTCCCGTGGGGATTGTGGTCACGCCCGATGGTTCCCTGCTCGTTTCGGATGACGGAGCGAAAGTTATTTACCGCATCTTCGCGGCGCGTTGAGTCGCGAGAACTATTGAACAATTAGCGTGAGCGGAAGCTGTTGAGTCGTTGTGTTTGATGTGGCTGTCACGGTAACCGTAAATGCGCCTGCCGGAGTGCCCCCCGGCGGTGGCGGTGGGGCCACAAAGTTGTTACCACCTCCGCAAGCCGCGGCAGCAAGCAACGCAGCAAGGGCCACCGTAAGTGCTCCATAACTCCACAGGGGCCGTGTTATTCGGCCGGCCCTCCTCCCGGTACTGAACGTCAACATCGCTAGAGTAGCCAGAGAGAGCGCAGTTGCGAATAAGCCACCAAGAGGCGTCAAAAATGGTCCGGCAACCGGAGGAAAAACGCCGGCGCGGGCCGTAGTAGTTACCGTTACCCTAAATGGCGTAACGTTGCCGTTCGTGCTGGTTACTTTAGCGGGAACCACGCAGTTCGCGCCTCGAGGAACACCGGAGCAGGATAAGCTTACCTCGATCGTTGCTACGGAATCACGTTCCGGCGTGAGCTGTAAGCTGTATTCCGCGGGCTGTCCGGCAGTAACGCTTGCGGTGGTAGCGCTTGGGGGAGCACCAGGGGGAGGCTCAACTTTAAACGGAGGACTGTTGCCATTGCCCAAGAGCGAAACAGTTGCCGAAGCATTGCCAGCGATTGCTAAAGTTCCCGACCGTATCCCAAGCGTAGTCGGTTTGAATGCAGGCGTGACCGTGCAGCTACCGTTCACCGGAACTGGTGCAGTACAGCTATTCGATTGAACCAGAAAGTCGGCCCCGTTTGGTCCGCCAATAGAAACGCCCGTAATATAAAGAATAGCTTGCCCGGAATTAGTCACCTTAATCGCGGCTCCCGCACCGGTCGTGCCCACCACGGTGGGTGGGAAATCCACGCTCGTTCGGTCCAGCGTAATGGCTGGGACTGGTACCTGAGGCAGTCGTGCGAAGCCTGATAGGCTGGCACTCTGCGGAGCGCCGGCATTACTGCTCACGGAAAGAGTTCCAGACCGCAGACCTTCGGTTAGAGGTTTAAAAACAATGTTGATTGTGCATTTTTGGTCCGGCAAAAGTGTGGCCGGGCATCCATTGGTCTGGCGGAAGTCGAGAACATTATCTAGAGAGACGCTGATGTTTGTCAGCGGCAGCGTTCCAATATTTCCAAGATCAATCGGTTGCTCCGGGCTTGTCGCTCCGACGTCTAAAGCTGAAAATTGCGCTGAGTACCGCGACAAAACGGCCGCAGGACCTGTAATTGGCTGCACAGGTGTGCGAGCAATGGTCATTCTCCCGGCGAAAGTTCCGAAGGGCGAACCAGGAACTTCGGTCAAAGATCCATTCGGACCAATTTTATAACCTCTCAAGCCGCCACCGGCGTATGCATACAGAAACGGGCCTGAGGGATCCGCTGTCAGAGGAACCGAATCCGCAAGATTGACGATCCCGGTGAACGGAGAAATTAAGGGCAGCTCGGTAAGCCCCCCAGGCGTGGCATCGACAGAATAACCATGCAGATGGGAATTCGGTCCAGTAGGATTGATAGTCACATAAAGAAATTTTTCTTCCGAATCCATCGCCATTGATACTGGGAATTGCCGGACACCGAGGTCCTTGCTAGCCCCTAGAGACGAGCCAGTAATCGACGTTTCGATAAAACCCCTATTCGAGCCATGGCCAGTAAACAGATAAGTTCCCTTGGGGGATATAGCCATGGCGCGTGCTTGATTCCCCAGCCCGCCGCCCACGGCCTGGCCGGTCAACGTTCCATTCACGGGATCAATGCTATACCCGTAGACGACTGGTATAGGGTACGAGCCAGGAGGTACGATAATATTTACATAGATATATATTGAGTTAATTTTAAGATGGACCCCGAAATCTACCATCGCACCATTTTGTCGAACTGAGGAATCAGTGGGTGCTAGTTCCCCGGTTATTTGATTCACCCTATATCCGGTGAGGGTAAATGCGGCGATCGTGGAACCAGACGCCTCACCTATCACAAAAACGAATCTACCAGTCGCATCGGTCACAATACCTTTGGGTGTCGAGGGTGCCCCGCCAGAGTATGGAGAAGAGGGCAGTTCAGTGAGTGCCCCTGTCGTGGGATTGATGGAAAATCCCGAGACGGTGTTTGAAGCTGTGATGACGTAAAGAAACTTGCCCGAGGGAAGGATAGCGGAGTCCCGCTGCCCTCCGGTTCGCGGAGCAACAAAGCCCGGGTTCGGGGTTAGGCTCCCGGTGGCCGAATCGAGAGAATATCCGGTAGTCGAGAAGTAAACGAAGCGTTTTGTCTGCGCTGCGGACGGTGCCGGGCTAGAGAGGAAAAGGGTGGAGGCAAAGATCAATACGTGCAGGATTTCCGCAACCCGCAGGCGTGCGAATTCCGCCGTCATGTTGTGCCTCCTACGCGCCGGCTGTCATCACAAGCAGCAGCAATGATCTGAGAGGGTCTGATTACGCAGTGATAATAGGAGCTTTGATAGTTGACGTCAATATTTTGTTTCGTTACGTAACCTTAAGAATATCTATTACGGAAGAATTCGTACACGCGAGACCTTCGCACCTAAGGGGCCGTTTCGCCACGGAAAGGCAGTTTAAACTTGCGGGAAATCTCCGGCCAGAATTCGCGAAGGATATCAAAACCCATATCTTCCGTGATGCTCAAGGCAATCCCCTGCGTGGCGGGCACAATGCCCCGTTCATTGCCCGGGTGATAGACGTTGCTTAATGTAACGGCGCTGATTGTTCCCAGCCATTCCGAAAAATTAAACATGCGTGTACCGTTATCGCGATGGGCGACAACGGTGTGGGCCATAGCATGCAAAAGGCGTTTTTTGGTACCTCCCTGGCGTAACCGGTAGTATCGCGGGTCTTCCGAGAAAATCGAGGGGTAAGCAAAGTCTTTGAAGAATTTGAAAGAGGCTTGATCGGCAAAGTTGGCCCCATAGCGCAAGCCGTAACCCGAAAGTCCCTGGCCGAAAGTGGGATCATGGTCACTGGCTTGATCGAGGCCGGCATTAAATCCAGCGACAAGAAATGTAACGGGATCAGCCGAATCCTGAACGAACAAAATGAATTTATCTTTCAACTCGAGAGAACACAATCGCGTGCCGGGCTTGTAATGCGGATGGTGAACCGCCTTGCGCTCCAATTTGCGCGCAAACACACCAACTGTTTTTTTAAGTGGGCCGTCGTAATCCTCAATGCCCACGGCAGTTGGAGGCTCGACGCACGGTGCCGATACGTTTTGCTTAACCTCTTCCTGCATTGGCGCCGGCGCTGCGGGCATTTGTTCGGGCCGGGCCGGCTGCTGCGCTCGCAATGCCCCGGCTGTAGACACTCCGAGAATAACTGCCAGCCCACCAAGTAAACGTAAACTACCGGGTCTATGAACGCGCACTCGCTTCTCCGCTAAACTGCTTCTAGCCTACCATTCTTGAGATGACAAGGCACATTCGATGCGTTACTCCGCACACTCGTGTGTCAAACAAGCTGTGATCCGGCGCTGCGATTCCGATGTAGAAGTGGTCTGCAACGAAGAACTAGATCAACTCTTGGGACTATCTTTAAATAAATTCCCTAAAGATTCGTAAATGCGAGCGATGGCGTGGAAAAACTCCTCGATCCCTGGAGTGTCACGGGTCACTTCATGGGAAGCCAAGTCTGATACGATCGCATTGCTGAGCTGCGTGCCGCGACGGATGCGCTCGGCGGTCAGCAAGGGCAGGACAGTGTGCGGATCGTGCTTTTGCAGTTGGCGTTCCTGCCATTCCTGGACCGCCCAGGCTGTCTTCCGCACATAATCCACGGCGTCGCGAAACTCCATCAGTATACGAGCGTCGAGACCTCCTGACTTGATCGCTTGCTCGAGCTTCACAAGCTCCGCGCTGGTTTTCTTAAGCTGAAAATTCAACCCCCAAAAGCTCTCACTCGCCACTATCAGCTCGATGGCAACTTCTCGAAGTTGTCCTTCCTTCGACCGCCGTACGGCCACCGCGCGCGCTTGCGTCTTATCGCCCGAGAGTAAATTGGTCAATTCCAACTGGCTGCCAACACTGGGGTAAGTCCTCATCTCTAATAAACCACCGAGGACATTGACCTCGCGAGCTTGTGCTGCTTCTTTGAAAGACTTCCCGCCAGGCTCAATCCACTTCGCTTCAACTGGCACCACAACGGGAAAGCGGATACCTCTGCGCCGTTCCGCTATGCTTTGTAAATTGAAACTTGCCTCATTCATTGCCCTACCTGAGCCTCTTGTTGAACGGTAACATGAGTGGCCTTCCTCGGTTTTCCAAACGTCTATGAACGTGTTCGATTAGCTAAGGCATTCACAGGATTAAATATAGGGACACCGAAGGAGTGAAACGAGCCTATTAAAAACCTGTTCCAATATGGAACGGGTCCGGTGCTGGACGCCTGGAAAATCCGGGGGAGGCTAAACGGAATGCAAAACGTCATCATCATCGGCCGTATCTTCCACTGCAACCGGCTGCACCGCCGCCTCAATGTATTTATGCCCGCGGCGCATCGCAACGATTCCGGTCCGAACCATTTCCATCACACCGAAGGGACGCAATACCTCGAGCAAACCATCAATTTTATCTTCCGTGCCGGTAATCTCCATAGTCAGCGATTCCGGCGCAACATCCACTACACGTGCGCGGAATACGTTCGCAAGTTCCAAAACTTGCGAGCGCGATTCATGCGGCGCGGAAACCTTAATCATGGCCAAATCGCGGACGATGGACGGTTCACTCGTAATGTTGTCCACCAGCAATACATTCACCAGTTTATAGAGGTTGGCTTCGATGCGGCGCGATTGATCGTAATCAGCATCCACCGTAATCGTCATGCGCGATACTTCAGGCTTTTCCGTGCGGCCCACGGTCAACGAATCGATGTTAAACGCGCGGCGGCGAAACAGAGAAGCGACCCGCGTCAGCACGCCGGGCTTATTTTCGACATAGACTACAAAAGTATTGAGCATGGCGATCTCACGTATCTCTCATTCATCGAGTGCCGTTTCCACAATCGGACTTGGCCGCCGGATCATCTCGTGCAAAGCAGCTCCCGCCGCGACCATCGGGTAAACTGTATCTTCCTGCTCGACCTGGAAATCAATGAGGGCAGGGCCCGCATGAGCTCGAGCGCGTTGAATTGCCGGCACTACGTCGGAGCGCGAAGTAATTTCAGCGGCATGGATTCCGTAAGCGCCCGCAATCTTCGCGAAATTTGGATTGAGCAGCGGCGTAGCCTCATAGTTCCGTTCGTAGAAAAATTCCTGCCATTGCCGAACCATCCCCAAATATCCGTTATTAATGATCGCGACGTGAATTTTCAACTTTTCCTGCACCACTGTAGCGAGTTCGGCCATCGTCATTTGAAAGCCGCCATCGCCCACCACCACCCAGACTTCCGCCTCGGGCCGCGCCACCTTCGCCCCAATCGCTGCCGGCAATGCAAATCCCATGGTGCCCAACCCGCCTGAGGTAATCAGTGAATAGGGCTCTTCGTGCTTGTAATATTGCGCCTCCCACATCTGATGCTGGCCCACGTCGGTGACGATGATCGTGTTGCCGCCGCGTGTTTCCCTCCAGAGGTCGTTGATCACGTGCGCCGCGTAGAGATGTCCATTGTCAGGCAAATTCTGGATGTCGCGCACCGCCGAGTCGCCTTTCAACCCGTCGATATAATCCAACCATTCGCTACGGTTAGTCGATTCTATCCGTGGCAAGAGTTCCTGCAGCACTTCGCGCAAATCACCGACGAGCGCCACATCTACTTTGACGTTCTTATTAATTTCGGCAGGATCAATCTCCATGTGAATTTTCTTCGCATTAGGCGCATAGGTTTTCAAGTTGCCGGTAACCCGGTCATCAAAGCGCATGCCAACCGCCAGCAGCAGGTCCGCCTCTTGTATGGTGTGATTCACCCATGCTTCGCCGTGCATTCCCATCATGCCCAAATTCAATGGATGAGAAGCGGGGAACGCGCCAAGCCCCAGAAGCGTCATAGCCATGGGAATGCCGGCTCGCTCCGCAAGCTCGCGCACCTCGGCCATTGCGCCGGAAACGATTATGCCGTGCCCCGCCAGGATGACAGGGCGTCGAGCATTGCGAATCAGCTCGACAGCTTGCGCATATTCTTTCTCATCAGGGGATAAATCCGGCCGGTAACCCGGCAATTGAGGGTTTGCACCGTCCCAATCGAATTCGCACTTGGACTGCTGCGCATCCTTGGTGATATCCACAAGCACGGGCCCTGGCCGGCCAGAACGCGCCACGTAAAAAGCTTCCCGAATTGTTCGCGTCAGTTCATCAGGCCGCGTCACAAGGTAATTGTGTTTCGTAATGGGAAGCGTTACGCCGGTAATGTCGGTCTCCTGAAACGCATCGGAGCCAATCAGTTTGCTGCCAACCTGTCCCGTAATGCACACGATCGGCGAAGAATCCATCATGGCCGTAGCAATGCCGGTGACCATGTTTGTGGCGCCGGGTCCGGACGTGGCAATCGCCACTCCAACCTCGCCGCTCGCTCGGGCATATCCGTCGGCCATATGCGTGGCGCCTTGTTCATGGCGCACCAGCACATGGTGAATCCTGCTGTGCCGCAAGGCGTCATAAGCAGGCAGAATTGCGCCACCTGGATAGCCAAAAACATGCTTCACGCCTTCGCGCTCCAGGCATTCCCAAAGAATCTGTGCACCCGTTTTCATCAGACCACTTCCCTTTTTTAATCGCCAGCTGCAGAAACGACTGCCTTCTGTTGCAGCCAGGCCATGTGCTCGCGCATCGCCTTACCGATTTTCTCAATGGGATGTTCGAGGTCGCGTTGCAGCAGCGTTTTGTAGTTCGCTCGCCCTCCGGCATCTTCCGCGATCCACTCCTTGGCGAACGCACCCGAACGCACCTCGGCCAATATTTTCTTCATTTCGCCGCGCACGCGCGCGTCAACCACACGCGGTCCGCGCGACAAGTCCCCATATTTCGCTGTCTCGCTGACAAATTCATGCATGCGCGCGAATCCGCCTTCATGAATCAGATCCACGATGAGCTTCATTTCATGCAGGCACTCGAAATACGCGACCTCGGGACTGTACCCGGCGTTGACGAGCGTCTCCCAGCCAGCAGCGATTAACTCCGTGACGCCGCCGCAGAGCACCGCCTGCTCGCCAAAGAGATCCGTCTCGGTCTCTTCTGCAAATGTTGTTTCAAGCACAGCGGCACGCGTCCCGCCGATCGCATGGGCATACGCCAGCGTGCGTTCGTGGGCTTTTCCCGTGGCATCTTGTTGAATAGCCAAAAGGCAGGGCACCCCGCGGCCTTCCTCATATTGCCGGCGAACCAGCCCTCCGGGACCTTTAGGCGCAATCATGGTGACGTCCACGCCACTCGGAGGCTTAATCTGGCCGTAATGAATGTTGAATCCATGCGAGAACAGCAGCATGGCGCCAGGCTTTAAGTTGGGGGCCACACTCTCTCGATAAAGCGTGGGTTGCGCCATATCGGGAGCAAGCATGACAACGATGTCCGCCCCTTGCACTGCGGCGGCGGGTTCCAGCGGCCTCCAGCCGTCTTCGATCGCTCTATTGCGGGTCTTACCATTGCGGCGCAGACCCAGCACAACATCGCAGCCACTATCTCGAAGATTTAGAGCTTGCCCGCGTCCCTGGCTGCCGTATCCCAGCACGGCGATGCGTAAGCCTTTCAGTGCTTTTGGGTTTGCGTCGCTTTGATCGTAAATCTTTATCATGGCGTCTCCTTGTTCGATCCCTGCTACGAGTAACGGGCCACAGCAAGATTCGGTATGGGCCGCGTGATCGCGCCTTCTGACGCGGAAGAAACCATGGCGGCATACTTGGCCATCACTCCAGTTGTATAGCGTGGCATCGGAGCCTTCCAAGCGGCGCGGCGCGAATCAAGATCGGCCGCAACGTCCAGACGCCTAGACGCTACATCCAAAGTGATGCTGTCGCCCTCGCGCACCAGCGCTATAGGACCACCCACCGCAGCTTCGGGCGATATGTGCCCGGCCATCAGTCCGCGTGTTGCTCCACTGAAACGCCCGTCGGTAAGCAGCACCACTGAGTCACCTAATCCCTGGCCTACCAAAGCGCCGGTTACTGCCAGCATCTCGCGCATCCCCGGACCACCTCGAGGCCCCTCATAACGAATGACGACCACGTCACCCGGCCGAATCGCCCGTGCCTGGACCGCGGCAAAAGCTTGCTCCTCGGAATCAAAAACGCGTGCGGGACCTGTATGCCGCAGGCGCTCGTGTCCCGCTAGTTTCACTACGCAGCCCTCAGGAGCAAGCGTTCCACGCAGAATAGCCATGCCCCCAGTGGCCTTGAGAGGTTTCGAAGCCGCGCGGATAACGAGTTGCCCGGGCGTTTCCTCTGCCGCGCTCGCCTCTGCAAACGTGCTGCGGCCAGAGACAGTTGGGGAATCGTGCAACCGTCCGCATTCGCGCAAGCGTTGCGCCAACAAGCGAGACCCTCCAGCGCGTTCCAGGTCGGGAGCCGTAAATCGTCCGCCAGGTTTGAGATCGGCAAGCGTCGGCGTCGCCGCAATCAGGCGATCGAAATCTTCGAGAGTGAGAGGAATATCGGCTTCGCGCGCTAAGGCGATTAGGTGCAGTACGGCATTTGTGGAACCGCCCGTGGCGGCCACGGATGCAATCGCGTTTTCAAATGCGGCGCGCGTCATAATTTGGCTGGGTCGAAGGTCTGCAGCCAGCAATCGCATCACTAATTTTCCGCACTCAAAAGCGGCTTGGCCCTTGCGGCTATCCGTAGCGGGAATTTCGCTCTCCTGCATTGGAGACATGCCCAGAAAAGCGGCTGCCGTTGCCATCGTGTTTGCCGTGAATTGCCCGCCGCAGGCCCCAGCCCCCGGGCATGCGTGATCCTCGAGATCGCGAAGCTGCTCCGGAGTCATGCGTCCAGCAGCGCAGGCCCCCACGGCTTCGAAAACATCTTGAATCGTCACGTCTTGGCCGGCAAATTGTCCGGCCTGAATCGATCCGCCATAGAGCATCAGAGAAGGAAGATTAAGCCGGGAGAGCGCCATCAAAGTACCGGGGATGGTTTTGTCGCAGCCGGATAGCCCAACCACGGCATCGAACAAATGTCCGCGAACGAACAATTCCATGGAATCCGCGATGATTTCCCGCGAGATGAGCGACGCCTTCATCCCTTCGGTGCCCATCGAGATCGCGTCGGAAATAGCGATGGTGTTGAACTCGATAGGCGTTCCGCCGCCGGCGCGGATTCCTTCTTTCACTTTTTCAGCGAGTTGCCGCAAATGGAAATTGCAGGGTGTTACTTCTGTCCACGTATTCGCTACCGCAATAAGCGGGCGATCGAGGTCAGCGTGGGTAAGACCCGTGGCTTTCAGCATCGCGCGAGCCGGCGCCCGGGACGCGCCGCGCTTGAGTGCGTCGCTCGGCAGTGGGGCGCTTCCGGGCTTTCTCGTATTGTCGTTGGTGCTCATAGCGGGTCAAGGTCTGCCAGGCGTCGGAATCAAACACCCCAGCCATAACGCTCGGCATGCTCCACGGACGCCTGCAACTCCTCGCGAAGCACCTCGGTAAAGAATGATGTGCCCACAATGCGGCTGTCTCGCTCCGCGATGTCGGTTGTTCGATAGCCGCGCGCCAGAACCCGCCCCAGAGCCGCCTCAACTAACTCCGCTTCAATCGAAAGACCGAATGCATCGCGCAGAAGCATCGCCACACTCAGGATGGCGCCGATGGGATTCGCGCAATCCTTCCCTGCCAGTTGCGGAGCGGAGCCGTGAATAGGCTCGAATAGCGGTGTGCCCGTTCCAAAGCTGGCCGAGGGCACGAGCCCAATCGAACCCACAAGTGCCGCGGCAGCATCGCTCAAAATGTCGCCGAACATATTAGAAGTAAGGATGACGTCAAACTGTGACGGCGCCAGAACAAGCTGCATCGCGGCATTGTCAACGTACATGTGGTCGAGCCGCATCCCAGAATAAGCACCGCTCATTTCCGTAACGGTTTTGCGCCACAAGGCGGAAGTGGAAAGGACATTGGCTTTGTCCACCGATGTGACGTGCCGCGAACGCGCCTCAGCGCGAGCGAACGCAAACTGCGCGATGCGTTCAATCTCCCCTGTGCTGTAGCTTTCCGTGTCATGCGCGCGTTCTTGGCCGCCTTCACGCTCGGTGCGCCGCGCGCCGAAATAAATTCCTCCGGCCAGCTCGCGTACAATTTCGAGATTGATCCCGGCGGTGCGTTCAGGTTTGAGCGGTGAAATATCGCGCAGCGTCTCCAGAAGGTGAATCGGCCGCAAATTGACGAACAAACCGAGCTCCTGGCGCAGGGCCAACAAACCGCTCTCGGGCCGTTTGCCAATAGCTCGGGCGTCCCAGCGCGGACCTCCCACGGCGCCGAGGAAAACCGCATCGGCACGCCGGCAGGCGTCGAGAGTGGCGGCAGGCAGCGGAACACCAGCAGCATCGATCGCCGCTCCTCCGATCGGAAATTCCGCTAGCTCGAAGCTATGCCCGAATTCCCGCGAGGTGTCTTCCAACACCGTTTTGGCGGCACGCGTGACTTCCGGTCCGATGCCATCACCAGGTAAAAGAACAATCGTCTTCTTCACTTTGGCCTCTTAAGATTTCTTGTTAATGCTGCGACAGTTGCAAGAGCGGGGTCCGGTGCGTCAGCGGCGAGCGAAAACCAGCGTCGCCCCATGGCGATCTGTTCGTCAAACGCTTTGCGCGATTGCGCCAGCCACGGCGCCGCGACGGATTACCTGGTGCGCAATCGCCAGCACGTCGCGTTGCCGAACTTGCTTGGTCTGATCCGCAAGCGACGTTACGCGACGATAGCATTCGGCTAATTCCGCATCATTCGCTTCGAATCCGAGCTCGCGTAAACTAAGCCGCAACGCGCTGCGACCCGAATGCTTGCCAAGAACCAGGTTGCGTGCCGGAACCCCGACGGCCTCGGGCGCAATAATTTCGTAAGTCAGTGGATTCTTGATAATGCCGTCTTGATGGATACCGGCTTCATGCGCGAATGCGTTTGCCCCCACCACTGCTTTATTCGGCGGCACGTTGACGCCGGTTATCGAAGAAACCAGGCGGCTTGCGCCGTAAATTTTTTGCATGTTGATATTGGTCTTTACACCGAAGCTTGCTTGGCGTACCGCCAGCGCTACCACAACTTCTTCAAGTGACGCATTTCCTGCGCGCTCCCCAATGCCGTTGATCGTGCACTCAATCTGGCGGGCTCCCGCGCGAACCGCCGCCAGGGAATTGGCTACCCCCATTCCCAGGTCATCGTGGCAATGCGCGCTGAACGTGATGTCCGGCGGATCCCCGAGATACTCGCGCACGGACACAAACATAGCCGCGTATTCCTCGGGAACCGCGTACCCAACCGTATCCGGGAGATTCAGAATCGTGGCTCCAGCGCGCCGGGCAACGTCGCAAGCCTGGCAGAGAAACTCGATGTCGGTGCGGCTGGCATCCTCGGCGGAGAATTCGACTTCGGCAACCTTTTTGCGGCCCAGGCGAACGGTTGCAGAGATAGCTTCCAGGGCTTCCGCACGGTTCATATTCAGCTTATGGCGCAAGTGCAGGTCCGAAGTGGCGAGAAAAATATGCAGGCGCGGCTGCGCGGCTCCCTCAAGGGCTTCGATCGCGGCATCTACGTCTTCCTGGCGCGCTCGAGCCAGTGCGGCTATGCGGCTGCCGCGAATTTCTCGCGCAATACCCTTCACCGCTTCCAAGTCACCGCGGGAAGAGATCGGGAAGCCGGCCTCGATGACGTCCACGCCTAGTTGCTCGAGTTGCCGAGCCAGCAGCAGCTTTTCGCCGGCATTCATCGAAAAGCCGGGCGATTGTTCGCCGTCACGAAGCGAAGTATCAAAGATGCGGACTGTGTCCATGTCCTCGCACTACCTCGTCAAGCAGTAGAACCTTCTTGAGCGCCTACAGTCAAATTTATAATTCTTCTAGCTTTAATAGGTATTTCTTATGTAGCATCTAGGCCGTTTGTGGATGTCGGGAGGAATGCGTGGACCTCGGAGAGTTGAACGTTTTTGTTACGGTTGCGCGCGAACAGAGCTTTTCACGCGCCGCCGAAAAACTTTATCGCACGCAACCGGCGATTAGTCTGGCAATCCGGAAACTGGAAGACTCCATCGGACAGCCTTTGATTATACGCGGGGCGCGCCCAGTGCGGCTGACCGACGCAGGTACGTTGCTGCGTGAGTATGCCGAGCGGCTGCTGAATCTTCGCGACGAAATCACCAAAGGACTCACGGAATTGGCCGGGCTCGAACGCGGCGAGCTTTCGCTGGGTGTGAATGAAAGCTCCATTCACGCTCTGCTGCCCGCGCTGGCGGAGTTCCGCAAGGAGCATGCGAACGTGCGCATTCGCGTCCATAGAACCTATTCGCGGGACATTCCGCGGGAGGTGCTCAATTACCGGCTCGACCTTGGAGCGGTTTCGTTTGTGCCTCGCGAAGAGCAGCTCGTGGCTACGGAGATTTTTCGCGACGAACTTTCCTTCGTCGTGCCCCCGCGCCATCGCTTGGCCAAACGTGCTTCGGTGGACATATCCGACCTGGGTCAAGAGACTTTCATCGCGCACATCGTTGAATCGCCGTTCCGGCGCCGGGTCATCGAACTCTTCGCCCGGCATCGCACGCCGCTCAACATGCGCGTGGAGCTCCCCACAATCGAAAGCATCAAGCGCTTTGTGCAGATGGGCGCGGGGGTCGCGATTGTTCCCCGCATGTGCGTGCGATGGGAGCTCGAGCGCCGGCTGCTCGTATCAGTGCGTATCCGCCAATTGAAAATGCCTCGGCATTTATATTTGATTGCGCGCCGCGGTGCTCGCGTTTCGCATGCCGCTCGCGAGTTGATGCGAATTCTGCGCGAAATCTAGGGGCGTTGCTTCTGAAGGCGGGGTTAAAGCACGGGATCGGAGACATCCAGGCGTGGTGCCCAGATCAACATCAGCAGAATTGCGGCGGCATAGAAGGGAAGCGAGGCGGCGAGTTTCGCGCCAAGCATCCGCAAGGCAAAACCAAACACTCCCACGCTCTCGCACAAAACAAAGGTGATGATGTGGCCTACGCGCCAACGGGCCCATGCAACGGCATCTTCGGGGCGCGCTCTTATCCCCTCGATGGCGGGCGCGAGGATTCGTAAACGCAAAAGCAAGGCAACAGCTACGATGGCCGCGGCCAGCACAACGAACGCACGATAAAAGTTGGCCTGCAAAGCGCTCGGCGACGGCCCTATTCTTTCGCCGATCACAGCATAGAAGAAAATCGTGATGAGCATTACCCCATGCAAAATGCGAATCTGGCGGATATTTAATTCGATCGGCGTCATTTTATGACTTTTACGGTTCTACCGCCCTTGCCGGTCCCGATTCTCAGGGCGCTAACAAGCCACCCTCTCATAAATCCCACAAACCGGTTATTATTATTATTTTGCGGGCGGCCGCCAAGTGCTACTTCCTTGCTCGAGGGCGGCTTCAGTGTTAGCTTCTTATTTATTTTGGCCGATGGCCAGCTCAATGCCGGTTGCAACGGTTTGCTTATCTGAGCCCCGGCCGTCTATCCGTCGCTGAGTCTACTTCACGTGTAGACTCAGGAACGCTCGTAAAGCCAGGTGATGGAAGATAAGTCACCACATTATTTAAGATTAAATGAATCACTTCGACAGGGCAGCGGAGTCCGCCACGGCCGCCAGTGAACCCTCGTTCTGGCGCGTTGAAGGCAGTCTTTTGGAACTGGGCGCGTTGCACCCCGTGGGGTATTTCACATGGCATGCGCAGAGCTTCGCAGAGCGGTGGGCGCGGCGCACGGGGATGGCTCTGATTGCCCTGACGCGCCCTTTCGCCTATCTGGCGCACCGAAGCTTCGCTACGCGGCTTTTGCACACCCTGTTGCAGGGCGTGAGCCAGGACAGGCTTGATTTACTGGGAGAAGAATACTTTTATTACGTCTTGAGACCCAAATTGAAGCGCGAGAGTCTCGAAAAATTGAAAGAAGCGCTTGCTACTAGCCAGCGCACCGTGCTTGTAAGCCAGGGCTTGGATCATGTGATGCGCCCGCTTGCGCAGTTCGTCGGCGTGCCACACTTGATTGTGAACCGCCTCGAATTTCGTGATGGCCGGGCTACCGGCAGACTTCTCGATCCGGTGATACGTCCGCGAGGTCCGCTGGCCTGGTTTGCCAGCGGTGTGGCGGACGGGCGAGTTCCACGCCAGAAGCTTGCACGGCAGCTTGGCTTCGCCAAAACTCCGCAAATCCTTGACGCAAGCATTCGCTCCGCTAAACGGCCTGCTCCCCGTGACGGACGCCCAGTCGTCCAATTTGATGACTCTCCGCGGCCGGAAAGATTTTCGGTGCATGAAACGTTAGCCGGAAAGCATATCTTACTCATCGGCGTAACCGGCTTTATCGGTAAAGTTTGGCTCGTCAATCTGCTTGCTGACATTCCGGAAATTGGCAAGGTGACGTTGCTGATTCGGCGTAATCGCACGACCCCTGCGCAGAGGCGCTTTGAAAAAATTGTCGAGGAGTCACCGGCATTCGAACCGTTGCACGATCGCTACGGCTCAGGGTTAGCGGCCTTTTTGCGCGAACGCGTCGAGGTAGTCGAGGGTGATGTCAGCCAGGCTGATTTAGGCCTGGATGCCGCCGTGCGCCAGGAACTCGCGCGTTCTCTCGACCTCGTTATTAATAGCTCCGGATTGACCGATTTTAATCCCGATCTGCGCGACGCACTGTCATCGAATGTAGACGCATCACTTCATTTGCTGGACTTTCTCCGCGAATGCGATCGTGCCGGGTTGGTGCATCTCTCGACCTGCTATGTGGTGGGCGCGCGCGACGGGCGCGTTTCGGAAGAGTTGCTTGAAAATTATACTCCTGCGCGCGAACCCGGATTCGATGCGGTGAAGGAAATCGAATCTCTTCGAGAGTTGATTCGCCGCGTGGAAGAGCGGTCGGAAAGCGCCGAACTTACTGCGGCTCTTTGCCGCCAAGCGCTGGGGAGGCGCGGCGATGCAACCAGCGTGTCTGCAACGGAGCTCGACAAAGTCGTGCGCCGCAACCGCGTGCGCTGGGTTCGCAGCCGGCTCTCCCGTGCCGCCATGCGCCGAGCGCGTCATCTCGGCTGGCCCAACACGTATACTTTTACAAAAAGCCTGGCTGAATCCTTGATTGCGCGTCTGGGCAAGGGACTTCCGATCACCGTGGTGCGCCCCTCAATTGTGGAGACTTCCACACATCAGCCATTTTGCGGCTGGAACGAGGGCGTCAACACCTCCGCGCCTCTTTCCTATTTATTGGGCACGATGTTTCGCCAATTGCCTACCAACGAGCGAAAGTGTCTCGACGTGATTCCTGTGGATCTAGTCTGCCGGGGTCTCACTCTCATTGGTGCCGCGGTTATCTCGCGGCGCCATGCCCCGCTCTATCAGCTGGCGACTTCGGGTGTGAATCCTGTGGACATGGGCAGATCAATCGAGCTGACCGGGCTGGCCCATCGCAAGCATTATCGCGCGCAGCAAGGTTTGGATCATTGGCTGCGCACCAAGCTCGAGACGATTCCGGTATCCAAGACACGCTACGAGCGGCTCTCCGTGCCTATGCAAAAGGCCGTTGTATCCGGTATCAACCGGGCGGCATCGGCGCTCTCGGTAAAAAAACCTCCGCTGGCCCGGCAGGAACGCGACCTCGAACGCGTGGAAAAATTGATCGAACTCTACAAACCTTTCATTCTGCACAATGAGCACGTCTTTGAAGCCGTCAACGTGCAGTTGCTCTCAGCGGCGCTTCCCCCCGAGGAGCTAAGCACGTTTGGCTATGACGCTGAATCCATCGATTGGTGGGATTACTGGATCAATATTCATATTCCGGCTCTCCGCAAGTGGTGCTACCCCCTGATTGAAGGCAAAGCGCTTGAATCGCGGCCGCCGCGCGGGCTGGATTGGAACAAGAGCAGCAAAGCCGCTCAGGCAGGTGAAGGCGCCGCGCAGTTGTCCGGAACGCCGCCCACGACTTTATGGCCATCTTCGTAACCGGCGCCACCGGCTACATCGGCGGATATATCGTCGCGGAGTTGCTGGCCAGCCCGCGAGAGACAGACGGTTCAGCGGCGCGGCTGAATCTTCTGGTTCGCGCCCGCAGCTCGCGTGAGGCCGAAGAACGCCTTTGGCAAGCACTGCAACTGCATTTTGACTTTCCGCGATTTCGCGAGGTTCTCGCCTCGCGTATCCGCATCTTTCGTGGCGATCTCACCTGCGAACACTTTGGTCTCGATGACGATGCTTACCGGGAACTCTCCGCATCGACCGGCTCGGTAATTCATTGTGCGGCATCACTCAATCGCAAATCTGAAAAACTGTGTTTGAACGTCAATCTGCGCGGCACCCTCGAGGTTATCGACCTGGCGCGAGCCGCGCAAAATGCCCACGGATTGCGGCGATTCAGCCATGTTTCCACTGTCGCCGTCGCCGGTGCTCGCAGCAACGAACTCATCACCGAAGACGCCTCCATCGACTGGAATCGTTCGGACTACGATCCATACGCGCGCACAAAAAAGTTCACCGAGCACATGATCGCACGCCTGCTCCCCGGCGTACCGCACACGATTTTTCGCCCGAGCATTGTGCTGGGCGATAGCCGTCGAGCGGAGACCACGCAGTTTGAGATGGTCCGAGCCTTTGCTTTCCTCGCAGGATTTCCGGTTTTGCCGTTCCGGCCCGGCGATAAAATTGACATCGTGCCTGTGGATTACGTCGCCAAAGCGATTGTTCTCTTGCACCAAAAAGAAAAACCGATGCACGATATTTATCATCTTTCGTCCGGCGCGGGATCCCAGACGTTTCGTGAATTGACGGATGCACTTTCCGCGGCGGGTGCCACGCGCAAACCGATTTATTGGCCTGGACTAGAGAAAGCCTTTGGTGGCGCCGTAAGTTGGCTTGCCCGTCGCGGCGGCGGTATCGGGAAGGCCGCATCGTTGATGAAGGTCTTCTGGCCTTACCTGGTCTGGAACACCGTCTTCGACAACACTCGTGTCATTGCGGAAATGGGTGGCGCCCCGGCAAAGTTTTCGGAGTATAGCGCGCCGCTCTTGCGATTCAGTCGCGACCATCATTTCTCTTTTCCGTACAAACCATGGCCTTCGACTGAGTCGCACGCGTCGCCCATCGCGGCTTCCGCGGGGATTGCGTTCCAATGACCGATCTATTTCTCGCGGCCTGGGTGAGCTCACTGATTGCGTGGACCCGCGTTCAATGGATGCTCGGCGCTGGCCATCCGTGGCAGCCAGGACAAAGGCTGAAGCTCCTCTTCGCCGGGTATAACGGCGCTGGAAACACGGGTTCCGACGTCCGAGTGGAGGAGATGCTGCGCCAGGTGGCGCATGTGCTGGGCGCGACGAATATTGCAACAAGCGTAATGACCCAGGATCTCCAGCGCACCAAAAACTACTTCCGAGGCGCAACGCAATTTCATTTGCCCGACGTCTTTCCCCCGTTTCTTTATCGCGAGGTTCGCAAACATCACGGCGTGGTGGCCTGCGAAGGTTCGATGTTCAAGAGCAAATTTGCCAACGCGCTGACCACGATGATGATCGGCTCGCTGGGCATCGCCGCGGCGCAGAACAAGCTTTCCATTGGTTACGGCGCCGAGGCCGGGCCCATGGATAATATGATTGCCCATATGTGCGCGCGCTACTGTCGCGAATCGCTGATCATTACGCGCAACCCCGAATCGCAGAGCGTACTCGCCGAACTTGGCGTTTCGACTGAGCTGGGCACCGATACCGCGTGGACCTTTGAGCCCCATCCCGCCGAGTTTGGCCACAAAGCCCTCCGCGATGCCGGCTGGGACGAGCAGGCGCCCGTGCTCATTGTGTGCCCCATCAATCCTTTCTGGTGGCCGGTAAAGGCCTCACTCGCAAAATTCTTAGCGCGAACATTCACGGGCGCTTTTAAAGACGATCAATACCGCACCGTGTACTTTCACAACTCTGGGCCCGACGTGAGTGCGAAATACGATCGCTACATTTCCGCATTTGCTAAATCCGTTGCGGCGTTCCGGCAGCGCCATCGCGTGTTCCCTGTCCTGGTTGCCATGGAGCGGCTGGACGTACGCGCTTGCCAGGCCCTCGGCGCGCAGTTGCCAAACATTCCGATTTTCAGCTCCGATGATTTTGACATGTACCAACTTGTAAGCATTCTGCGTTGCGGCGCCCTCATGATCTCATCGCGATATCACGGAATTGTTACTTCCATGCCCGGCCTGGTGCCTTCCGCCGGCGTTACCATGGACGAGCGTATACGCAACCTGATGCACGAACGCGGCCACGATCATCTTTTGCTTAGTGTCGATGAACCTGATCTCGAGGCAAAAATGCTCGACGTTCTGGAGTGCCTTCGCGACGAAGCGGATGAAGTGCGTGATGCCATCGGCCGCACCGTGGTGGGAAATCTAAAGATGATGGCCCGCATGGGCGTTTTTTTTGAGCGCGCGGTTCACCAGCGCTATCCGGAATTTCCCATCCGAAAAGGCATTCTTTCCTGGGAAGATTATTTGCCCGCGCTTCCCGCGAATCTTCGGCGCTTGGCCACGCAACATGCAAGTGCAGCCGCCGCGCAACGCAGCGCAATAAGTTAGAGGGACATTACGGAAAGCCCGAGCACCTCTTGAACTTCCTGGAGCACATTTTTGAGCATCTGAGAAGGTCGAAGGACCGCCCGGTCCTTCAAGAAATCCGCGGCGATAAGATTTTCTCGGTTACTGGAAACGAACTGCTCGCGCAAGTTGGCGGAGCGCGCGATTTTCTGCGGCAGCGTGGTCTCCAGAGAGGTGACCGCTGTGCGCTGCTGGCGAATAACTCCGTTCGCTGGGTTGTGCTCGATCTCGCTCTGATGGCCGAGGGCATCGTGGTTGTCCTGCTTTATGCCCGGCAAGCCCCGGGAGAGCTTGCGGCAATATTGAAAGATTGCACGCCGCGCCTGCTGGTTTGTGGCGATGCCGCTTTGTCCGGCGCAATTGCAGCCGCAAGCGCAATTCCGCCGCCTCAAGTGCTCTTCGATGAAATCTTTGTAGACGCGGCGCCTGTTGTACAAGCCAGCCGCTCACTCGTGGACTGCGAACCGGGCGATGTCATAGCAATCCTGTATACGTCTGGAACCTCCGGTGAATCCAAAGGCGTTTGTCTTACGGTTGCAAATCTCAACCATATGCTCGAATGCACCACTGCGCGCCTCGATCAACTTATGGGGGCCACACGCGAACCCGACCGCGTATTTCATTATCTGCCTTTCAATTTCGCCGGCTCCTGGATTCTGTTGTTGAGCTGTCTTTCACGCTCCAGCATTTTGTCTCTCTCCACCGACTTGAATAAGCTCGCCGGCGAAATCCGCCTTGCAGCTCCAAATTATTTTCTGAACGTGCCCACCCTCCTCGAGCGCATTCGCAAAGGCATCGAGGAAAACATGCGAAAGCGCGGCGGTTTCGCGCTGAAAGCCTTCGAGAACACTTGGAATGATTTCCGTCGCTCTGGCCCGTCCAGAAGCCCGGTTACCAGCTCGCTGTGGAGAGCCATCGCCGCAGTACTGATTTTCCCAACAATCCGGGCGCGTTTGGGGGCTAACCTTCGCGCGCTCATTTGCGGTTCGGCGCCGCTGGCCCGCGATACTCAGCTCTTTTTCAAAATGCTCGGCATTCGCGTCTTGCAGGTTTATGGGCTCACGGAGACCACCGGGATTTGTACCATGGACGACCCGGTCGGAAACGTTGAGCCCGGCTTTGTGGGCCCCGCTGTTCCTCAAGTGGAAATGATCTGTGGCGGAAATCAGGAAATTCTCGTCCGCGGACCAAATATTTTTCCTGGCTATTGGAACCGTGCCGAAGAAACCACAGCGATTCTTCGCGACGGCTGGTTCCACACCGGCGATCAGGGCGAAGTAAACGAAGCGGGAAATTGGCGTATTGTTGGCCGCATAAAAAGCTTGCTCATTCTCAATTCCGGCCACAATATTGCTCCCGAACCGATCGAGGAAAAGATTTTGAGTTTATTGCCGGAAGCCCAGCAAATCATCTTAATGGGCAATGGACGCGGATATCTTACGGCGCTGGTTGCCCCTCAGCCGAACGCGCAAGTCAATGCTTCTGCCGCGAAGTCCGCGCTTGAGGTCGTCAACCGCGATCTGCCGCATTACAAACAGGTCCGTGCCTTTCAACTTTTGCGCGAGCCGCTCACTATCGAAAGTGGCCTGCTCACAGCCAACGGCAAGCTCAAGCGCGATGCCATTGCCGCGCGTTTTGCAGCCGAAATTGAGCGTCTCTATCAGAGGAACACGAGTGAAACCTTTTAACGGTCAATCGCTTGGCTGGGAGGTTCGTGACGCGATTCTCGAGCTCACGCTAAATCGCCCCCCGGCGAACGAGATTGGCCTCCCCATGCTCGCTGAACTCGAGCAATTTACGGCCGCGATGGAATCGCTCGATTCCGGCATTGGCGTCTGTATAATTTCCAGCGCGCAAAAGGCCGGTTTTTCCGCTGGAGCCGATCTTCGGGAACTTTATAACAGCGCACTGCCCCTCCCTCCAAAGGCGCGGCTCGCCGGAGTCCGCGATTTTATCGAGCGTATTCACCGGGTCTTTAACAAGATCGATGGGGCGCCCCTCATTACCGTTGCTGCGGTGCATGGAGTTTGCTTCGGTGGAGGGTTTGAACTCGCCCTCACCTGCGACCTTATCGTCGCCGATAAAATGGCGCGCTTTGCGTTTCCCGAGTTGCGCCTGGGCTTGATTCCTGGCTTCGGAGGTCTACCGCGCTTGCAACGCGATGTGGGCAATAGTGTTGTACGCGATTTGCTTCTGACGGGCCGTAGCCTGAATGCTACACGCGCGCACGCTGCAGGCTTAGTGAGTCAACTCGCCGGGGAAGGCGAGGCGCTCCGCGTAGCCCGTGCGATCGCCGCGCAAGTAACGAAGTTTGACGCCGCTACACGGATCGCCGCCAAAAAATTCATCAAGCCCATTCCGCATGATGAAATTCGCCGCGAGATCGAAATTTTCTGCCATCTCTTCGACCGTCCTCAGGTGATGGCTGCATTGAAAAACTTTTCCGAATCAAACGACCCGCTTCCCTATCTGCCGTGAAATGGAATCTTGAAGATAATCTCCGATCGTAAATGCAGCCCCAAGACGGACCGAGCGAACTTCCCATTTTCTGACTCATTTTGTTTCCGGGAATGGTAAATTAAGCGTTCCTATGCGCACAATTGAAGAGACCACTCGGGAAATTCTTGCCCTCGCAGCAAATCACTTCAACGTGGCGTCCGGCGCGCTTGCCCCAGACGATGACTTCATGAAGAAGCTCGCAATCAATAGTCTGCAGGCGCTCGACCTGCTCACGCGACTCGAAAATCATTTTGGTGTCGAGTTGCCGGATTATGAAATGCAAGGCGTTTCTGATTTTCGCACTCTGGCCGCACGCATCCAGTCTCGTTTATAAGCTGGGGTAGATGTGAACAAGATACGTCCGAGGAGGTTTTGATGCTTACACTCAGAAGAATATCTCTCTGCGGTCTCCTCTTGGCCGGCACAACATTCAGCTTCGCCGCCCAAGCCCAGGAGAAATCTGCAGAGAGAAATATAAGCGCCCCTTCCTGGAAGCTTTCCGCTATGGATGAGTTCAGCATCCAAATAGCCTCGGACCCGCAGATTTCGCCCGACGGCAAAAAAATTGTCTACGTCCGGAGCTTTGCTGATCCAATGACCGATCGCCGCTACTCCGACCTCTGGATCATCAATTCCGACGGAAGTGATCACCGCGCACTCACTACCGGCAATCGCACTGACAGTACTCCGCGCTGGTCTCCCGACGGCACGCGTATCGCCTTTATCTCTTCCATGTCACCGGAAGAGGGTAGCGCCCAGATTTACGTGCGTTGGATGGATAGCGGCCAGACGGCGCGCGTAACAAATCTTGAACAGACTCCGGCTGGTTTCGCCTGGTCGCCCGACGGCAAAAAGATTTCCTTCGCCGCCCTGGAGCTGGACAAAAGCCTGCACATTGCGGACTTGCCCAGCGCGCCCGCTGGCGCGAAGTGGGCCGACCCGGCGAAGGTCTATGACCAGCTTGTTTACCGCTTCAATGGCGCGGGCTACCTGAAACCGGGCTACATGCAAGTGTTTGTGGTTTCGGCCGAGGGAGGAGCGCCACGGCAAATTACCACTGGAAAATATGCAAATGCCGGAACGCAGTTTGCTCCTAGCCGCGCTTCATGGACTCCGGACGGAAAGTATTTGCTGGTCTCCGCCAATCGTCACGCGGAAAAAGAACACGAGTATGAGGATACCGAAGTCTACGAAATCAGTGTAACCGATGGCTCCATGCGCGCACTGACCAGCCGCAAAGGACCGGACAACTCTCCTGCTGTGTCACCGGACGGCAAGCATATCGTTTACACGGGCTTCGACGACCGGTTTCAGGGCCACCAAACCACCAAGCTCTACGCGATGAACCGCGACGGCAGCAATTTTCGTTCGCTCACAGACAAGCTCGATCGCGACGTCGCAAGCCCCACTTGGGCGCTCGATGGAAGCGGAGTGTACTTCCTTTATCGCGATCAAGGAGATACGAAAATTGGGTTTGTCTCTCTATCTGGAGCGTTCCGGAAAATTGCCGATCACGTTGCCGGCGGCACGAGCGCGGGCGCCACGGGCGCCTTTTCGGTGTCCGGTTCGGGTGCGGTCGCTTTTACCTACGGCCGGCTGGATGGCCCTGGCGATATAGCTGTTTTAAGCGGTGGATCGCAGAAAGTACTGACATCGCTGAATGCTGACCTTTTCGCACAAAAGAAACCTGGCGAAGTGGAGGAAATCTGGTACGAGTCTTCCAAAGACCGCCGCAAGATTCAGGGCTGGATCGTCAAGCCGCCGGATTTTGACCCTTCAAAAAAATATCCGCTGATTCTTGAAATCCATGGTGGCCCTTTTGCTGATTACGGAGACCGCTTCGATTTCGAAAAGCAGGTCTGGGCCGCGATGGGTTACGTTGTCCTTTACACGAACCCGCGCGGCAGCACCAGTTATGGCGAGGAATTCGCCAATCTGATTCACCACGCGTATCCGGGAGACGATTTCTACGACCTGAATAGCGGGGTCGATGCGGTCATCGCCAAGGGCTACATTGATTCGAACAATCTCTTTGTTACCGGAGGGAGCGGCGGTGGCGTGCTCACCTGCTGGACCATCGAGCACACCGACCGTTTTCGCGCGGCCGCGGCGCTTTATCCTGTCATCAACTGGTACAGTTTTGTGCTGACCTCGGATATTCCATTTACTACGAAATATTGGTTCCCCGGCTATCCCTGGGATAACACCGAACAATACATGCAACGTTCACTGACGAATTTATTGCCGAAGGTCAAAACCCCGACTCTGGTCATGACTGGCGAAGCGGATTACCGCACTCCCATTTCCGAAGCGGAGCAATTTTATTCGGGACTCAAGCTGCTAAACGTCGAAAGTGTTTTGGTTCGCGTACCGGAAGAACCCCATGGCATCTCACGCCGCCCAAGTCATCACATCACAAAAATGCTCTATGTTGCAGGCTGGTTCGAGAAACATAAGAAATAGTATAGAACTTGAAACTGGGACGAACCTGAAAGCGTCCCATCCTTCGCCCGTCAAAACATAAAACTCAAAACTGAAGCGAGGCCGTTAAATGTTAAGTCCAATGAAGAGGATCCCTTTGCCAAAGACTGCGGCGAACTCAACGCACCAAGCCAACTTTGCTGCTCGAGCCATTGCGTTTTTTGTTGTCGCAATACTTTTTTCCGTCGCTGCAGCTGTTTCCTCGGTCGCCGGGCAACACAGCGGAAAAAACAAGGCCAAGCATGATGCCAAGGCTGGGAAATACAATGGTATGACGGAATCAAAAGATTATCATCTCGTGAAAAGCGTCCCGCTCAGCGGTGAGGGCGGTTGGGATTATCTCACCGTGGATGGCGACGCGCGGCGCGTTTATATTTCCCGCGCGACCCATACGATGGTTCTGGACGCGGATAATCTCAGTGTGGTTGGCGATATCCCGGACACTCCGGGCGTCCACGGAATTGCCATTGTCACTGAGTTCGGTCGCGGCTTTATTAGCAACGGCCGCGGAGGGAATGTAACAATTTTCGATTTGAAAACATTGAAAGCAACCGGAACAGCCAAGACCGGTGAGCGCCCGGATGCGATCATTTATGACCCTGCCTCAAAGCGGGTCTTCTCCTTCAATGCCGGAGGTAAGAGCTCCACTGCCATTGACGCGGCTACCGAAAACGTCGCTGGAGAGATTCCGCTCGGGGGAAAGCCTGAATTTGCTGTCGCTGACGGAGACGGCCACGTGTATGTCAATATCGAAGACACCAGCGAAATTGTGGATATCGATTCGAAGAAAATGAAAGAGTTGCATCGCTGGAAAATGAGTGGCTGTGAGGATCCCTCCGGCCTTGCTATGGACATCAAGAACCGCCGCTTGTTTTCCGCCTGTGCCAACAAAGTTATGAAAGTTATGAATGCGGATAACGGTCAGGTAGTCGCCACCGTACCCATAGGCTCTGGCGTTGATGCTGCGGACTTCGATCCCGGTGCAGGGCTCGTTTTCAGCTCCAATGGCGAAGGAAACCTCACCGTAATTCATCAAGATTCACCCGATAAATACTCCGTTGCCCAAATCGTTTCTACCAAGCGCGGGGCCCGCACTATGGCCCTCGATACAAAGACGCACACTATTTTTCTCCCCGCTGCGGAGTTCGAGCCGCTCCCCCAAGGACAAAAGGGACGCCCTAAAATGAGGCCTAACAGTTTTCAACTTCTTGTTGTAAGTAAGTAACTGAAAGCGCCGCGAGACGGCGATTTATTCCGCCGTCTGCGGCGCTTCTTCTTTGGTTTCCAGGAAGGTGTAAAGCACGGGCATCATCAGCAACGTGATGAAGGTGGAGAGTGTTAGCCCGCCGATCACCGCGAGCGCCAGCGGCTTCTGCAATTCAGCTCCGGAGCCCAGCCCCAGCGCCAGGGGCAGCAAGCCAAAAAGCGTAGCCAGTGTAGTCATCAAAATCGGACGCACGCGAATGCGCCCCGCTTGCACCAGGGCTTCATGCAGCGGAAGTTTGTCCTCTTCCCATAACTTGTGCACATATTCGAAGAGGATGATGCCGTTTTTTACCACCAGCCCCACCATAAGAATGATGCCCATAAACGACGACACGTTCAACGGCGTTCCGGTCAGCAGCAGCATTCCAAACACGCCTAACATCGAAAGCGGCGCCGCGGAAAGGATAATCAGCGCCGGACGGAAGCCCCGGAATTGTGCGACAATCACCGTAAAGACTGCAGCCAGCGCGAGCCCCAATACCGAAAGCAAATCGTGGAAAGTTGTTTGCTGGCTCTCGTACTGTCCTCCGATGTCGTAGGTGCATCCCGTGGGCAGCTTGGTCTCGCTCATCACTTTCTGCACGTCCTTGATCGTGCTGCCGAGATCACGGTTTTCGAGGCGTGCCGTCAGCGCTATCATCAAACGTTGATTCTCGCGCGCCAGTCGGTTCGCGCCGCGCACTTCTTCCACGCGCGCCAGCGACGAAAGCGGAACAATTTGTTTCGCGGGAGTGTTGATCGGAAATTGCAGTACGTTTGAATAGTTGAACCGGAACGCGTCGGGAAATCGCACGCGAATCCCTATGGTGTGATCGGCCACGCGGAATGTTGTGCTCGTCACACCGAGTAATCCTGCGCCCACCTGCTGCGATACCTGCTCGACCGTCATCCCCACGCGCCCTGCAGCGGCGGCATCCACATGGAACACAATTTCCGGATTGCCTTTCGTCATGGTCTTGAAGTCCACAATCCCCGGAATCTTCTCGATTCTTGGTCCGACCTCCATCGCCGCTTGCTCGAGCACATTCATGTTGTCGCCAAAAATTTTCACTTCTACAGGTTCCGGAGTTCCTTCCAGGTCCCCGATCATGTCTTGTAGGATTTGTATAAACTCTATAGATACCCCGGGGATGTTTTGCAGGATTTCGCTTCGCAAATCATTGATCATTTCGTCGATCGCGCGTTTTCGCTGCGAACGCGGCTTCAGCCGAACCAATATATCGCCCGTATTCTGCTCCGTCGCGAAAAGCCCGAATTCCGCTCCGGTGCGCCGCGTGAAAGCGGCTGTCTCGGGCATCGCCGCAACTCGCACTTCAATCTGGCGGAGAATGCGATCTGTCTCACCAAGTGACGTTCCGGTAGGTGTGCGGTAATCGAGCACGAACCCCCCTTCATCCATCTCGGGAAGAAAACCGGTGCCCAGCCGCGTATACAACAAGACTGCGAGGCCGATAGTCACTACTGCTACCAGCGCCGTCAGCAACCGCTTTCCCAGCGCCCAGCGTACCGTTCGTTCGTAGAGCCGGTGCACCGGCTCAATAAATTTGTCCGCCTTCTTGCTGTAGGCGCTCGGTCGCAGAAATAGCTCACAAAGCAGCGGCACGAGCGTCACTGCAAACACTAGCGACAGCAACACCGAGACGCCAAGCGTCAAACAGAGCGCGCGAAAAAATTCCCCTACTACACCCTTTAGAAGACCCAGCGGGAGGAACACGACGAGGGTTGTCATCGTTGAGCCCACTACCGGACCAAGTAGTTCGCGCGTCCCGCGCTCCGCCGCTTCCTGGGGTGATTCGCCCAATCCCAAATGTCGGTAAATATTCTCGATCACCACGACGGCATCATCGATAATCAGTCCAATGGCAATTGCCAACCCGCCAAGCGACATAAGATTCAGTGTGCCGCCGAAAAACTTCAGGAAGAAAAACGTCGAAATCACGCACAGCGGAAGTGTTACGGACGCGATAAGCGTGGTGCGCAGTTCGCGCAAGAAAATGAAGAGGATCAGGATAGCCAAGCCCGCGCCAATTAAAATAGCGTCGCGAACATTAGCCATCGCCCCCGCAACAAATTCGCCCAAGTCGTATACCACCGATAGATGCAGTGTTTGTGGAATAGCATTGCCCAGATTGGCGGTCAGCTGCCTGATCTGCGAGGTGATAGCAATAATGTTGCCGCCGATTTGCCGTGAAATATTGATTAGCGCTGCCGATCGCCCATTGCCGGTAACCAGCAAGCGGCGATCCTCAACCCCTTCCCGTACTTCCGCAATATCCCCAAGCCTCACCGGTGATTGCCCTTCGGTGGTGACTACTGTGTTCCGCACGTCCTCGAGCGAGGTATATTGGTTGGTCGCGAGCAGCAAATACTGTAAATAGTCTTTTTGCAGTCGCCCGACGGACGTTGTTGTATTCGTCGCACGCACCCTATCCGCTACTTCGACCAGTGATACGTGGTGCGAAAGCGCCTTCTGGGGATCCACAATCACCGACACTTCGCGCGTGTCCGTGCCCTGAACGTTCACTTGCCCGACACCGGGAATGCGGCTGATCAGTGGACGCAGAACATAAAACGCTTTGTCGCGTAAATCCTGCGCGGGCACTTCCCCATTGAGGATGAGCGCGAAAACAGGGAAAACCGCCGGTGTTACCCGCTCCACTTGGATTTCCGCGTCCGCTGGAAGAAGGCTGCGCGTTTCGGCCACCCGGCCTTGAACTAGTTGCAGCGCCAGTTGCATATCCATGTCGGGATTGAACAACATGGAAATTTCGCTGGAGCCACGAATCGTTTTCGAACGTACCCGCCGCACACCCAGGACTGTCCCTGCGCTTTCCTCCAGCGGCCGGGTAACCACCAGCAGCATATTGTCAGGTGCCAGGTCGCCGGAATGCGCCAGAATTACGACGCGTGGGAAGTTCAACTCCGGATAAATGTTGCTGGGGAGGGTGAAAGCGGCCATCGCTCCGGCGATCAACAGGAACGCGGTAATCAGATAAACCGCAAAACGGTTGCGGCGGAAAAAAGCAACCACATTCACGGTTTGGGAGTCTCCTTGGAATTTGCGGGAGTTGCAGGCGCGGCCGTCGCCTCTTTCACCCTAACTTTTGCCTTGTCCGGAAGGCCGTATCCGCCGGTAACAACCACGATATCACCGGCCTGCGCGCCCGAAAGCAGCTCGACGGCGTCCGGATTTTGAGTCCCGATCGTCACGTCAGCTGCATTCGCCGCTTCGCCCGCCACTTTATACACGTGCGGCGTTCCCTGTTCATCGCGATAAATCGATTGTGGCGGCACGAGAAGCGCACCCGTGTGTTTATCGAGCGGGGCCTGCGCGGTCAGCACCATCCCCAGCCGCAAAATGCCTCCGGCATTCCTGAAGCGTATGCGCACCAAACCTGCGTTTGTGGCCGGATCCACCGCTGGAGAAATAGCCACCACCCGCCCGGTAAATCTTTCCCCCGGAAACACTTCACTCGAAATTGTCAGCGATTGGCCAGTGCGAATTTTCCCCATGTATTGTGCGGGCAGATTGCCGAGGAGCTCCACTTCCTGGGAATTCGCCACCTCGACAACAGGCTGCGCAGCCGTGCCGTCCACCTGCTCGCCAACGTTAACGAAACGCTTCACTACGAGCCCGGCAATCGGCGACACAATATTAGTGCGTGCGACTTGCAGGCGCGCTGTGGAAACCACAGCTTGCGCCTGCGTGACTGCGGCCTGCGCCACGCTCTCTTGTGTGCGCGTGTCTTCGACTTCCTTGCGCGCCGCTATGCCCCGCTTGAATAAGTCCTCGGCCCGCGCATGATTCAGCCTGGCGTTCTCGAGATTGGCCTTGGCCTGCGCCTCGGTTGAGGCCGCTTGAATAACCTGGTCTCGATAAGAACGATCGTCGATCTTCGCGAGCGACTGTCCGCTGGTAACGCGATCTCCTTCAGCCACCTTCATCTCGACTACGCGGCCCGCCACCTGTGAAGGAATCTTGACGTCCTGATTCGGTAGCGCCGCGATGGTTCCCGTGATATTCAGGATCTCCGCAATATCCCCAAGCTTCACCCGCGTCACGGTTACTTCTGCGACGGGACTCGCGTCTTTCGCACTGTCGGCGGGGGTCTTGCTCGAGCAACTTGCCATTGCCGCGGCTCCGGCGAGGGTCACTATAATTCCGTAGGAACAATTCCGCTTCACCCAGACTCTCCTTTAATCGAGCGGCACGCCAACCACTTCTTCCAGATCGGAAAACGCGTTTTGCAGCGCCAACAAAGCATCGAGATAATCCCGCTGCACTTGCTGAACATTGCGTTGCGCGTCGAGCACGTTAATCAGGTTGGCGCGACCCGCACGATAGCTTTCCTCCATCAGATTTTCCAGCCGTTGCACGGCAGGCAGCAGGGTGCGCCGGTAAAGATCCACCTGCGTCTGTCGCGTGGCCCATTCGTAGTAGATGGCTTCCACTCTGCTCGACACTGCTCGACGAGACATGGCCACTTGGCCTTCCAGTACACGCGTGCTCGCCAGTGATTGCGAAATCTCGCCCTGGTTCCGCGAAAAAATTGGAACCGGCACGGTGATTTGCCCGCGGCCCCCAATTTTAAAGCCGCCAGCGGAGTGAGTTATGGGATCCGGCGGCCCTGCCGGCGAATTAAAATCCACGCCCGCCTGAATACCCAGGTTCGGAATACGTTCGGCGCGAAAACTGTTGAGTCGCGCCTCTTCTACCCTCAGCTCCTGAGCTAGACGCGTCAAGTCCGCGTTGGCGCCATGCGCCCGCGTAATCAGTTCTTTGAGAGGAAACGCTGGCGGCAAAGCCTCGAGCGGCGCGCCGAAGTCCCATCGCGCTTCCGAAGATTCGTTCAGCAGCAGATTTAGATCGCTCTCAGCCACCTTTTCATGCTGTTGCGCGACGATAGAATCTGTTTGCGCGCGCGCGACTTCCAATTCAGCCTGGAGCACCTCGAGTTGTGGAATTTCGCCCGCCTCGAAACGGGCTTTGGCGATGTCATATACGCGCTGCGCCAATGACAGAGTGCGCTGCTGGTGAGCGGTAGTGGCTCGTGCTCGAGCGGCTGAGTAATATGCGGCGCGAACGCGTTTGCGAACCTGACGCACGAGCGTGTCCATCTCAATCCCAACCAGGGCATCTTGCTGCCGGGCAAGATCGACCCGGCGGCGGCGCTTTCCATTCACATCGAATTGCTGGTCGAACAGAAGACTTTCGTGCGGCGTGTCTCTCGCGGCGTTGAAAATGATCGAGGGGTTCGGAAGCTGCCCTGCGATACGAATGCCCGACTGAGATACAGCACGACGAAGGCGAGCTGTCGCCAGTTCGAGATTTTGCCGGTTGGCGCGATCGAATGCTTCGGAAAGCGTCAACCGCGTGCCCCCAAGTGACGGCGCCGTTGCTTGCGCCGGCGGTGGCGCCAATTCAGAAGGCTGCCCAGGAACCTGCTGCGTGGCCGGTGGCTGTCCTGGGCGCCGTTCTGCGCCCGGTTGCTGTGCCGGTGATTGCGGCGTCCGTGGCTGTTCTGTAGCCGGGTGTTGCTGGGACGGGCTGGGCTGTATTGGTGGGGATTGCCCGCCTGGGCGCCGTTCTGCGCCTGGTTGCTGTGTTGGCGCTTGCGGCGCTGCAGGTTGTTCTGCCGGCGGTTGTTGCGTTGGTGGTTTCGGCCCAGGTCGTTTTTGTGCCCGCAGGCATGGCGCCACGGCCCAAATCACGGCCAGCAACACGGAAATTTTGGCAAGCGCTTTCAAGCTCCGTACCTTGTGTCTCGCCTTGAATTCACAACCTTTCATCATCTTCCAGGAACGGAGTGGGGCAAGGCCGTCCTCATCTCTTTCTTACGGAATGCCTAGGAAGAATCGATGAATCATCGATGAAGCTTTATTCAATTCAAAAAGCACAAGATCGTGCCGAAAGACCGGCGCAACTATATCACGCCTCTACACCGCGTTCGACAGACGTGCGCCGCCATTTAGACGCCATGCCAAACGTCGGAGTTACAATCGATTCCTGTTATTGAGAAATACGGAGATTGTGGACGGAACTTAGAATTGAGGCTACCGTTCCAGCGGTTTGCGGAACCCACCACATATGACGGACCCAAGAGTTCTCGCTGCGCATCATTTTGCGGCCCAGAAAATCCATTAACAGCGGGCTCGCCTGTACGGCTACATACAACGAATTTGAATTCGCAAAAGGGCGCAGCAGCGGGTTTCTCTCGGATCCCAGGTCCCGTGAGATTACGCGCCGCGTCGAGTAAGCATCCATTATCGCAGCCGCATGGCTGGTCGCGAGGAGCCCGTACCACATCCCGCGATTATTGATCATCTGCGGATGTGACGTCCGTCCTGCAGGCTTGATAGGAGCTTCAAACGTATTCAGGTTGCTCGATGAGGCGGCGACATGAGGTATGGGTGAGTCCGGTAAATAATTCACAGGAGGCGCTGGATCTAGGTGCATGCTGGCAATCGCTGGAACATCAGCCGGGAAAGAATTCCCCGCCGGGATGTTCGGAACTCCTGCAGAGTTTTCAGTCGATTTAGGAGTGCGGGACATATCTTTGGCGAGCAATATGGGTCTTACAGCCGCGCTTATGATTGGCTTGGAGCTAACGGAATCGGCTGTAACGGATCGACCTTGCGGAGCGGGAAAAAGCAGAATCACCAGGGCCAGTAGCATCTTGTCTCCTCAGTTGCTGCAGGCCAAAATCGCTTCCAACCCGCAACAAAAGCAAGCATACGGTTTATCACGAACCGAGGCGATGGGCGAGCGGTTTCAATCGCTGTGGCCCGTCCGCTCTAAGGTATTTTTGGTATTTATAGTACGTTCAGGGTAGTACTTCGGAAAATTTGAAGCCTGATCCCGTTCAGCCCCCGGTTTTAAGCGGGCAAACCCTTCCTGGTTAAGCCGGTTTATCGCGCGCCTGCAGAACTTCTCGCAGTCCCGACACGGTGGCGGGAGGCTGCCTCCGTCTTAAACCAAAGCCTCTGCTATAATCACGCGCGCGAAGCAGTTGCGCTGAGTCTTCGCCGGATTCATGGAATCTCCAAACAAAACTCCCGCCTTTGACGCACCTCGCTACATTGTCGTCGAGGGTCCCATCCGAGTAGGCAAATCGACGCTCGCAAGAATCCTGGCCGAGCGCCTGCATGCCCGGCGCATTTTTGATTGCGACGACAATCCATTTCTTGCGGATTTTTACGCCGAGAAAGATGGCTCCGCCTTCCGCGCTCAAATGTATTTTCTCGTCGAGCGCCATCGGCGCTTGCGTGAAGCCCTGGCCGTCGAATCCCCCGGCCCGGTCTTGGGGGATTTTCTTTTTGAAAAAGACAAAATCTTTGCCAACCTCAATCTTGACGACCAGGAGCTGAAACTGTACGAGCGGTATTTCGACGAGTTCGCTGCCGGGCTTAAGCCTCCAGACCTGGTCATTTATCTGCAAGCTACCCCCGCTGTCCTCGAGGGCCGTATTGCAAAAAAGGGTGCTCGCGAGGAAACGGAAATTTCTCCCGATTATCTCGAAGCGGTGATCCAGGCGTATGAGCATTTTTTCTTTCGCTATTCCGCCTCGAACCTTCTCGTCATTAACACGTCCGAAATTGACTTCGTCAATCGCAACGCCGATCTTCAGCAGCTTCTCCGCCGCTTGCAGGAGCCCGTCAAGGGGACCCAGTATTTTCTTCCATTAGGGCCAAGCTAACCGAACGATTTTGGACGGACGCTTCGGGAAGAATACGCGGGAATTGCCGTAGCCTTTTTGTCGTGCTGCACCTCACCGCAATAATTTGTTTGAAAGACGCCAATCTCCTCTTGCCCGCGCGAACCGTACGGATTATGCTCGGCGCGGTTGCTCGCTTCCCATAAGCATATTGTTGAGGTGAAAAATGGAGAATTGGACTCGGCGAAAGTTTTTCCTTACCACTCTGGCGGGTGGCGCACTCACCCAGGCGCAAAAACTCTTTGGCGCCTCCTCGTCCAAAAGTAATGGCGCCTTTGGCGAGTCCCTGGATCCCTCTGCGAACGCGCAAGCGGACGCCCGCGCAGCCTCTGCCAAGGGCACGCGGCCGCTCATTATCTCGAGCGCCAACGGTGTGAAAGCTTTGGATCGCGGCATGGCCATTTTGAAAAATGGCGGTGACACCCTGGACGCCGCGATTGCCGCCGTCACCGTTGTCGAAGACGATCCCAACGATACCTCGGTTGGCTATGGCGGCTTGCCCAACGAAGATGGCGAGGTCGAGCTCGACGCCAGCGTGATGCATGGCCCAACCCGCCGCGCCGGCTCGGTGGCATCGGTGCGCCGCATCAAGAACGTTGCGCGCCTCGCTAAGGCGGTGATGGAGCGCACTAATCACGTGATGCTCGCGGGGCCGGGGGCCACCCGGTTTGCCGCCGCCGAAGGTTTTGAGGAAATCAATCTGCTTACGGAAAAATCACGTTTGGCATGGCTTGCCTGGAAAGCAGCGACAACCGAAAACTGGCGCCCCGGAATTGACAGTCCCGAATGGAAAGAAAAACTGAGCGCCATGCTTGACACTCCCGAAAAACTGGGATGGCGCGCTTGGATCGAGGAAGTAGTCGCGCATCCGCCAACCGGCACAATTCCCTGTATGGCCGTTAACGAGAAGGGTGATCTCTCCGCCACCACCACTACATCCGGTCTGGCCTGGAAAATTATGGGCCGCGTTGGCGATTCGCCCATCATCGGCGCGGGATGCTACGCGGATAATGACGTTGGCGCGGCGGGCTCGACTGGAAAGGGCGAAGAAAACATCAAAATTGCTGGCGGCCACACCATTGTGGAGCTGATGCGCAAAGGAACTTCGCCCCAGGACGCGTGCCTTGAAGCGCTGCGTCGCGTCGCGCGCAATTACAACAACGACAAAAAGAAACTAAGCACCTTCCATTTGTTTTTCTACGCGATTAATAAAGATGGTGCGCACGGCAGCGCTTCCCTCTGGCGCACCGTTGGCGCGCAGCGGCACCGCGCGATGTACGCCGTGCACGACGGCACTGCTGCCAAACTCGTGGAGTGTGCCGTATATTTTGACGCCGAAGGGAGCGGCGCGTAGAAAATAGTTACGAATTGCGAGCTCACACAGCCTTAAATACGCGCGTAACCTCGGCAAAGCGTGGGCGAAAACCCGGAATTATTTTCCTCTCCGCGCTTTCCATTCCCATGCGCATCTCGTAATCTCATAACCCATGGATCGCGCAAATATTCTCATCATTGGTGGCGGCGTTATCGGGTGCGCCGTGGCTCGCGCATTGTCTCGCCGCTGGGACGACGTGTTTCTCGCCGAGCAGTTGCCCAAAGTCGGGATGGCCACCAGCACCCGCAATAGCGGCGTGATTCACTCTGGAATTTATTATCCCCAAGATTCGCTCAAGGCTCGGCACTGTCTCGCAGGCAATCGTCTTACTTACGAATTCTGCGCAGCTCACAAAGTGCCGCACCGCCATACCGGCAAACTTGTCGTCGCGTCCAATGCCGGGGAAGCTCCCGAGCTTGCTGCACTCTTGGTGCGCGGGCGCGCCAATGGCGTCGAGGGCTTGCGAATAATCGATAGCGCCGCGATTCGTGCTCGTGAGCCGCACATTGCTGGTTACGCTGCCCTCGAAGTGCCTTCCACTGGAATTGTTTCCAGCGAGGAGCTTGTGAAAGCGTACGCCCGCATCGCTACGGAGCAGGGTGCCCATATTGTCACGCATGCGAAGGTAGAGACCCTCGCTCCTCAACGGGATTCCATTCGCGCCACTTTGCGGGTAGGTGATGCCTATGACGCATTAGTCGAAACCATCGAGGCCCGCTGTATTGTCAATGCCGCCGGCCTCTACGCTGACGAAATAGCCGCGCTGCTCGGTAATGCGGCCTACAAGATTTATCCGGTTCGTGGCGAGTATTGCGAAATCCGCGGACCCCGCGCCGCGCTCGTTCGCAATCTCGTTTACCCTCTGCCTCACCCTCACGGACTTAGCC
>JRHI01000584.1_pt1 | contig 37998 bp, 34 predicted proteins | sample 215371 | NCBI WGS metagenome assembly JRHI01 (sample SAMN02929681, study PRJNA255918) | sediment metagenome | biome: cave system; feature: Ice Cave; material: Sediment; isolation source: sediment from deep within a dark volcanic ice cave with no known source of... ... | reverse complement strand
ACGTCGTGAGGTGCGGAGCTACGAGCGTGATTAGCTCGCGAGTATCAGCGCCTGGATTTCTTGGCGCGGGTCGCGACAATTAGCTTGTCAATCTTGCGCGAAGTGACGACGTCCGTACCCTTTCGAAGCGAGTCCTAGCCAAGAAGCTTGAGAATTTTCGGCGAGCGGCGAAGCCGCGCGTCGCTATGCGCACGCGAGAGCAAGCCAGAATAAATAACCTGCATTGCGGATAGATATATGGTGGGGCATCCTGTGCCATCTTGCACCGGGCTGCCCAGCTACGGGCTACGATTCAGCGACTCGGACCGCGGGTAAACTAGGTCGCCGGTGGGCATGTATCTACTGCCGGTTCGAATCTTTCTTTAAACGGAACGCCATACTTGGTCAGCAGTTCAGGCGTTAGGTCAACGTGGTCCTTCAATCTGGTTGTTGTGACGTTGTTCTTGCGAGTCTCTTCAACGCGGACTGGCTCCGTGCCGCTTGCTGTCTTAACCCATCCCGTCAGATATTCTTCCCAGTCGCCGTTGCTGTGTAGCACCACCGCGCCCTGCCACGTGGCATTGCGCGAAGAACCCCGAAACTCCAACACGTTTGTGTCGCGTTGAAGGTCAAAAATGCCTACGGGCTTCGGTATCGCGTCGCTGTTGTTCCATTCAGCCGCTTTGATTGGCTGCCCTAGCGAACAGAGATATGGACCGTTCTTCGTGACAACCAGTGGCGTCAAAACCATAAGGTTCAAATCGTACAGAGATGAAAGTGACGCGACACCTTCTTGCTTTCGGCACTCGCCGGGTCTTCACGAACAAAGACGTGCAGTCGGACCGCTTTCACACGCTGACCGTCCATGCTGGTAAATGTGTTTGTTGAAAGCCACGGGTAAACCTTGGGCGGTGTTTCAGGTTTGAAAAAGAAGATTGAACTCCATAGCAAAAGAATCAAAGGAGGCAGAGGAACAACAGTGCGCACAATCCTCTTCCATCCGACAGCACTGGTCCACCAGTTCAGCGTGAGAATAAAAATCCATGTCCACAGCGTGCAAACGATAAGAAGAACGATGACGGCTTTTTGGCTTTGTTTTTGGCTGAGGTTTAGGACAGAAGCTAATAGGTAAGTGACGACGGGACCCCACCACTCCCGCGTGGTCGCCTTCCAGTTAGACACTGCTGGTGCGGCAAGGTCATTCATTGTTGCTAAGACCAGATTTTCGTAGCTGTCTCCAACGGCCTTCCCTCATCTGTTGCAGCGCCTCACGGTGTCCGTCCTGCGCTTTTGGGAATGTCAAATAGGTGCGTTCATACAGCGGGTCGCCGTGGATAGCTCCGACGTGGTTGCAACGGTAAACGCTGGTCACGTACGAATCTGGTGCTGCTTTCACGTCTTCGTAGGGCTTGTCTGACCTTATCGCCTCTGTCAACCGGCTGACCGGACTCTGAGAATCAAGCTGAACGGTCGAAAGCCAATAGTAGGTTCTGGGACACCATGAAGCTACTATCGCTCTTCCGACAGTTGGAAGCTGAACCTGAGGCTGTTCGGAAACCCACCTAGCACGCATCGAAACAAGGTTCTAACATAGAACAGCCACACAAAAAAAGACCCGGCACTCCGAAGAGCAACGGGCCGGTTCGCTCACAGCGGCCAAGCCCACGGGAAGAATAAAGACATATCCAAAATGTTGGTGCTGCAACAAGGATTGCATCAGCCGGTTCAGCGTCAGCGTGGAAAAGATTGAAGCCGACTGGCTTGAATTTCTTGAAGGGATGCAGCCCGCATTTGATGCACTGGTGAACGTCCTGCCCGTTCTCGCAAAGGCGAACGCGAAGAAGCGAATCGAAAACACGGATGGTGGGCCTGGGTGGACTTGAACCACCGACCTCGCCCTTATCAGGGGCGCGCTCTAGCCACCTGAGCTACAGGCCCTTGGAACGGAGTGGCGATCGAACAACTTGAGCAGTTTACGACGGCAGCGCGAAATCCGCAATTGTGTACGCGAGACCCTTTCTTGCGGATTCAGGCCAACGAGAGGGTGAATGGATTGACACCTATGCGACACGGTGAGGTCGCGAAGCTTTACTGAACGAAGCCTACTGGACGAAGCCTACTGTAGGAGTGGGCTCGTTCGTTGGAGATTCTTTGATGGCGCCGAATTGGGATTCGTAGCGGGCGATGTTTTCGCCGAGGGCCCGCCAGATGCGTTTGGCGTGGCCGGGACTGACGATCATGCTGCCAGTCAGTTTGCCCTGCGCACCATTGGGGAAAATGTAGATGAAGTTCATGGTGAACTCTTCGAGGTTGTGGTGAATCATCACCAGGTTGCTGTACTGGCCCTGTAATTCTTTTTCGTCGGCCTTAATCTGAATTTGACCTTGGCCCTGCGCTTGCGGCGGCCGCTGCTCGTCCATTGCGATGCTCTCCTGAAATACCTATCGAAGTTAACACAAGAAGCGGCGCGGTGTTTCGCTGGGCGTCGTGATTCGCGACGGGCAGGGAAGACTACCATTTATTCCGTAATAGCGAGGCACGAGTTAACGTTTTGAGAAACAAAATTGTGTCCTTCCATTGACAGTTGGGCTTATTAATTGTAGTTTAGTATGTAGCTTTAACATAGTTAACTCGAAACCATGGCACCCGGTACTCCTCCCCAACTCGAAAACGAACCGTCCATAAACAGCGAATCCTCTTCGGGCGATACATCTTTAAGTACTACTTCGGCCGATGCCTCGGTTAATACGGCTTCTTCCAGCGGAAATGGCGACAGCAGTTGGTGGTCCACGCGCGGGATGCGCAACGGCAGGGTGTTGCCGTCTTTGCCGGAATCGTTTCGCACGATTCCGTTTGCCGCGGGGGCTTCGCGACTGCGCAAGTTGCTGGCGTTTGCCGGGCCGGGATACCTGGTGGCGGTCGGTTACATGGATCCGGGCAACTGGGCGACGGACATTGCGGGCGGATCGAAATTTGGGTATTCGCTGCTGAGCGTAATTTTGCTGAGCAATTTGATGGCGATGTTTTTGCAGGCGCTCTCGGCCAAGCTGGGAATCGCTACGGGCCGGGACCTGGCGCAGGCGTGCCGTGAACATTATTCGCGGCCGACGGCCTTGTTTTTGTGGGTAGTGTGCGAGATTGCGATTGCCGCGTGCGACCTGGCGGAAGTGCTGGGCTCGGCGGTGGCGCTGAAACTTCTGTTTGGATTGCCGCTGCTGGCGGGTGTAATGATCACCGCGCTGGACGTGCTGATCGTGCTGGCGCTGCAAGGGCGCGGGTTCAGGTTAATCGAAACGTTCGTGGTGACGCTGATTGCCACCATCGCGGCGTGCTTCGCGTATGAAATATTTTTTGCGCAGCCGCTGTGGCGGCACGCGGCGCTGGGTTTTATCCCGCACCTGGAAATTTTGCGCAACCGGGAAATGCTGTACATCGCCATCGGGATTCTGGGCGCCACGGTCATGCCGCACAATCTGTATCTGCATTCGAGCATTGTTCAGACGCGGGCGTATGGCGACTCAAATCACGACCGCAAGCAAGCAGTGCGTTATGCGATTTTCGATTCGACCTTCGCGCTGAGTTTGGCGCTGTTCGTGAACGCGGCGATTCTGGTGTTGGGCGCGGCGGCGTTTCACACACGCGGGCTGCACGATGTGGCGGAAATCGCGGATGCCTACAAACTACTGAGCCCGCTGCTGGGCGCGAGCCTCGCGAGCACATTGTTTGCATGCGCGTTGCTGGCTTCCGGGCAAAACTCCACGCTCACCGGCACGCTGGCCGGGCAGATTGTGATGGAAGGATTCCTGGAAATTCGCATGAAGCCGTGGCTGCGTCGCCTGATTACGCGGTCGATGGCGATTTTACCGGCGGCGCTGGTGATCGGCATCGCGGGAGAATCGAAGGTTACCGCGCTGCTGGTGTTCAGCCAGGTGGTCCTCAGCTTTCAACTGCCGTTTGCGGTGATTCCTCTGATACAAATTACCAGCAGCCGCAGAAAGATGGGCGAGCTGGTGAATTCACGGGTCACCACGATTGTGGCGTGTGTGGTGGCCGCGGCAATTTTGTTCTTCAATGGCGAGCTGGTCTGGCTGATTCTGCGCCCGCAGTAGAGAAGCTCCTTTCGCAAAATTGCCGGCGCGGATTCCTGTGCCGCTCATGATGGCTTTTGTGCGAGAATTTTCCCCTCACCCATGACTCTGGACTCACGACAGAAACTTAAGCTGCGGAAGCTACTGTTCGGCGTGCTGGTGGCGCTGATGGTCATGGCGCTGGTGCTGGCGTTCCTGAGGAGAACAGAATGGATCGTTCCCGAAGAAGCTGCGCGGCGAGAGAATCCGATTCACCCTTCGCATGCCGGGATGCGTGCTGCCCGCGTGCTATACCAGGAAAATTGCGCCCGTTGCCACGGCGATACCGGGAAAGGGGACGGGCCGGAAGCGTGGAAAAATTATCCGTCGCCAGCGGACCTGGCGAACTCGGCGCGGGCGAAGAACGCCACGGATGGCGCGCTTTTTTATCAGATCAGCGAGGGGCGGCGGCCAATGCCGGGATTCAAGAAGCGCATGACCGAGCAGCAGCGGTGGGAGCTGGTGAATCTGGTGCGGTCGTTCGCGGCGAAGTGACTTGATACGACAGCGTAAAAGCGTAAGAGAAAAGCAAAACCGCAAGAGAAAAGCAAAAGCGTCGGAAAGGTCCCCCGCCTCGGCGGGCAGGCTCCACCCGCACAGGCGGGTAACCCCACCTAGGGGGGCACGGCGCGGCCGCTTCGGTCGGGATGACAGAGTTTTAGCAGAGCTTGGTTTGCGCGATCGCGATACGTCGCTAGGCTGTCGCGGATTTAACTTGTTGCAGCGCGGCGGAAACTTCTTTCACGTCGGGGACGACGGGAATGTCGTAATTTTTGAGCCACGCGATTTTACCCTTTTTGTTGATGATGAAAATGGAGCGGCCGGTAATGCCCTTATCCGGCAAGTACGCGCCATACTTTTCGGCCATGGCGCCGCGCGGTTGAAAATCGGCGAGCAGCGAATAGTGAATGCCCATTTTTTCGGCGTAGGCTTTGTGCGACCAGACGCTGTCCACGCTGACGCCGAGAACTTCCGCGTCCAGAGTTTCGAAGGACTTCATTTCGTTCACGAAGCAGGCGTGCTCGTTAGTGCAGGTGGGGCTCCAGTCGAGCGGATAAAACATCAGCACAACGTTTTTCTTTCCGGCAAAATCGGAGAGCTTTACTTCCTTTTGGCTTTGATCTTTCAACGAAAAATCCGGCGCGGTTTGGCCTACGGTGATACTCATCGACGTTCCTCCTGGATACAGGTGCAGGGAAGTATCTTACCGAATGGGTGGCGGCGGCGACAAACGGCCGGGACGGTCTCGAAGGATGCGATGGCGAGATGGGATAACCGCTGCCGCACAGGAATTGCGCGACGCTTCCTTTATCCAAGTGCCAGCAGTACACTCGGCGTAAGGAGGACCGTTATGACCTCTACAGGCACAAGCCGGGCCCCGATGATGCCGCTCCGAGAACTGGTAGATCGCTATCGCACGCTTGGCGGCGAGTTCGGCGCGCCCGTTTCTCTGGCTGCGTTTGGACTCACTGCCCCGGAAACCGAGCAGCTCTTTTCGCTTTACGATGAGGATTACCACATCAGCCGCTTCTTTCATTTCAGCGAAGGCGACGGCGCAGCGTTTACGGTGAATGGCGAGCGCGTGACGCACGTGGCGGTAGATTCGGAAATCAAAACGATTCTTTAATCGGTGTCTCGCCGCGCCGTTTCCAAACCGCACTTTGTTTGCCTTCAGTACCTAAAAAATATTCTTCCCACCACGTTTTCCTTTACACGTCCTGTACACGCCAAGATAATTTCGTTTGAAAAAATCCCATTTTTGCATAGGCTACAGCACGCGGAGGTTACTCCATGGCTGGCACGCCAACTCAATTGCCGGAAACGCGCCTGGGCAGCACGCTGCGACCCGATAGCTGGTGGGTTGAGCTTTTACCGGTGGTCATTTTGCTTGGCGGTTTTGGGCTTTACGCCACGCTGCGCGCATTCGAAGGCACGTACTACAGCTGGGGCCCGTATCTTTCGCCGTTTTATTCGCCGCTGATCGATCCGCAACATCATTGGTGGCCGCTTTCTCCCGCGCTGCTGGTGCTTTTGGGGCCGCTGGGATTTCGCGCGACCTGCTACTACTACCGCAAAGCGTATTACCGGGCGTTTTTTCTCGATCCGCCGGCGTGCGCGGTGGGCGAGCCCGCGAATCGCAAATATCGCGGCGAGACCTCATTTCCGTTCATCCTGCAAAACATTCACCGGTATTTTTTATACTTGGCAATAATTTTTCTGGCGTTCCTGTGGCATGACGCAATCAAGGGATTCTTCTTCGACGGGCAATTCGGCATCGGCGTAGGCAGTTTAATTTTGTTCTCCAACGTAATCTTGCTGTCGTTCTACACCCTTTCCTGCCATTCGCTGCGGCATCTTGCAGGCGGCAAGATGGACTGTTTTTCGTGCGCGAGTTTCGGCGAATCGCGCGCAGCGGTGTGGCGCGGCTCGTCTTTTCTGAATGAGCGGCACATGCAATTCGCGTGGGCCAGCCTGATTTCCGTAGGCTCGGCGGATCTGTACATTCGGCTGGTAGCCAGCGGCGCAATTTCGGACCTGAGGCTCTTGTGACGGCAAATTACGAGGTGCGCGAGCACGACGTTTTGATCATCGGTGCCGGAGGGGCGGGGTTGCGCGCGGCGATTGAAGCGCTGGCGCAGGGCGCGTCGGTCGGGGTGGTTTGCAAATCGCTGCTGGGCAAGGCACACACGGTGATGGCCGAAGGCGGCATCGCCGCGGCCATGGCCAACGTGGACGCTGCCGATAACTGGAAAGCTCATTTTCGCGACACCATGCGCGGCGGAAAAATGTTGAACAACTGGCGGATGGCGCAGCTGCACGCGCAAGAGGCGCCGGAGCGGGTTCGCGAACTGGAGCAATGGGGCGCGCTTTTCGATCGCACCGAGAAGGGCGAGATTCTGCAACGCGCGTTCGGCGGGCACACCTTCAAGCGGCTGTGCCACGTCGGCGATCGCACCGGCCTGGAATTGATTCGCACGCTGCAGGATCGCGGGGTGCAGCAGGGCGTGGATTGCTACATGGAGTGCACGGTTACGCGGCTGCTGATGGATGGCGGGCGCGTGGCGGGCGCGTTCGCGTACTGGCGGGAGAGCGGGCGCTTCATCGTATTCAAAGCCAAGTCCGTGGTGATCGCCACGGGCGGCATCGGCAAAGCGTGGAGCGTCACGTCGAATTCGTGGGAGTACACCGGCGACGGCATGGCGCTGGCGTACGAAGCGGGCGCGGAATTGATGGACATGGAATTTGTGCAATTCCATCCCACCGGCATGGTGTGGCCGCCGGGAGTGCAGGGAATATTGGTGACGGAGGCGGTTCGCGGCGAGGGCGGCATTCTGCGAAATAAATTGGGCGAGCGCTTTATGGAGAAATACGATCCGAAGCGCATGGAATTGTCCACGCGCGATGTCGTGGCGCGGTCGATTTATACCGAAGTGCGCGAGGGACGCGGCACAGAGCATGGCGGGGCGTACCTAGATATTTCACACAAGCCGGGCGAGTACGTGAAAAAAAAGCTGCCGAGCATGTATCACCAGTTCAAGGAACTGGCGGACGTGGATATCACCAAGGAAGCGATGGAAGTTGGACCCACGTGCCACTACATGATGGGCGGCATTCGGGTGGAAGCGGAGACGGGGCAGTCCACGATTTCGGGAATTTTCGCGGCTGGCGAAGCAGCCGCTGGTTTGCATGGCGCGAATCGGCTGGGCGGGAATTCTCTTTCGGACTTGCTGGTGTTCGGACGGCGCGCGGGTCTGGCCGCGGCGGAACATGCCAAGGGCACCGCGAGTGGTTCGCTAGACAGCGCGCAAATTGAAAAAGCCGAACAGGAGTTGCTGGCGCCGTTTGCGAACACTGGCGAAAGTCCGTACGCGGTGCATCGTGATTTGCAGACCGTGATGCAAAGCCTGGTGGGAATTTATCGCACCAGGGAAGATCTGGAACGCGCGCAGACGGAGCTAGGAATGCTCAAGGCGCGAGCGGCCGCGGCCAGCGTGGAAGGTTCACGGATGTTCAATCCGGGCTGGCATCTTTCGCGCGATTTGAAAGCGATGCTGATTGTTTCCGACGCCGTGATGCAAAGCGCGCTGGCACGCACGGAAAGCCGCGGAGCGCACAGCCGCATCGACTACCCGAATCTTGACGCGGGGTGGGGACAGAAGCACAACATCATCGTGGAAGCGGGCGGAACGATGGTGCGGCGGGAATCTCCCATTCCGGAATTGCCCGGCGAGTTGCAGGAAATTTTGGCGCAGGAATAACGCCACTGAAATTTTAAGAAGTAACGAGCGCGACGAATCACAGAACGGAGACCATGATGGCGGAAACAGTCTTGCGCGTGTTTCGCGGGGATGCCAGCGGCGGCGCGACAGTCGATTACAACGTTCCGGTCGCGCCGGGCATGGTGGTGCTAGATGCGCTGCATTATATTCAGGGGCACCTCGCGCCGGACCTCGCGGTGCGCTGGAATTGCAAAGCGGGGAAGTGCGGCTCGTGCTCGGCGGAAGTGAATGGGCGGCCGCGTCTGACCTGCAAGACGCGTATGGACGACCTGCCGGCCGGCGATCCGATCACGGTGATGCCGATGAAAACGTTTCCGCGTATCAAAGATCTGGTGACGGACGTTTCCTGGAATTATCGCGTGAACCGCAAGATACCTCCGTTCCAGCCGCGACGCGGCGTCGATTGGAAAATTTCGCAGCTGGATGTGGACCGCGTGCAGGAATTTCGCAAATGCATTGAGTGCTTCCTGTGCCAGGACGTTTGCCACGTGCTTCGCGATCACGACAAGAAAGAACAATTTGGCGGGCCGCGTTTTTTCGTGCGCGTGGCTGGACTGGAGATGCATCCCCTCGACGGACTGGATCGCACGCGGTTGCTGAAGGATGAACTGGGCATCGGCTTGTGCAACATCACGAAATGCTGCACGGAAGTTTGTCCCGAAGAAATTCACATCACCGATAACGCCATTATCCCGCTGAAAGAGCGAGTGGTGGATGAATTTTACGATCCGTTGACGATGCTGTTTCGCAAGATTCGCGGCTCGAACAAAAAAAGCAACTAGGCTGGCGAACGGAAAAAGAATTGTCTTTTGATCGGCGGTGCACATTTAAGTCGTAGATGGAGCGGTTCCGGAGGTTTAAATGGATCCCCAACTGAAAACTATCTCCAAAGCGGGAATTGCGGAAGCTATCGCCAAGGTGGAGTTGTACCGGTATTTGAATGAGCCGGAAGAAGCGGAAAGCATCTGCCGCGACATTTTGTCCGTGGTGGCGGATCATCAACTCGCGCGACGCTTGCTGGGGCTGGCCATCACGGACCAATTCACGGGCTATGCCGGCGATCGGTACGCGGAAGCCGCGGAAATATTCGAGGGCCTGCGCGATCCGTATGAGCGGTCTTACTACACCGGACTGTTCCACGAGCGGCGCGCCAAAGTGCAATTGCGCGCCGGATACTCCGCGCACATCCTGTTGCCACTGATCGAAAATGCCATGAACTGTTTTGCGGAAGCGGAAAAAATTCGCCCGCCGGGGAACGATGACAGCATCCTGCGCTGGAATCGTTGCGTGCGGCTACTGCAAAGCCAGCCGGATTTTAAGGTGGAGCGCGACGCGACACGAATCGATGCGGAAGACAGCCCGCCGGTGAACGTGCGCGTTCGGCGGGCCAGCGACCACTGAGCGTTTAAATCCGTTTAGGCGGTAGCGGTAAGCTGCAAACGGTGGGCCAGCTTTTCGTGCTCGTCGCGAATTTCCTGCGGCAGGCGCGCGCCGAACTTCTCAAAAAACTGTTTGGTGTCTTCCAGTTCGGGCTGCCAATCCGTACGGTTTACGCGCAGCAGTTCGTCAACAGCTTCGGGCGCAATCTTCAATCCCTCAAGCGTCAATCCCCCCGGACCGGGAACGTAACCAATGGGAGTTTCCTGCGCGGAGCCGCGGCCTTCGACGCGTTCCAGAATCCATTTCAGCACGCGAACATTTTCCCCATAGCCCGGCCAGAGAAATTTCCCGTCAGCTCCGCGCCGGAACCAGTTCACATGGAAAATTTTTGGAGGATGCGGGATCCTCTTGCCCATTTCCAGCCAGTGCGCAAAGTAGTCGGCCATGTTGTAGCCGCAGAAGGGCAGCATGGCCATGGGGTCGCGGCGGGTGATGCCCACTTCACCGGTGGCCGCAGCGGTCGTTTCCGAGGCCATGGTGGCGCCGACAAAAGTTCCGTGTTGCCAGTCAAACGATTCATAGACCAGCGGCGCGATGTGCGCGCGACGTCCGCCAAAAATGAACGCGGAGATGGGCACGCCGTCCGGAGCTTCCCATTGCGGAGAAATGCTGGGCGATTGTTGCGCCGGGACGGTGTAGCGGGAATTCGGGTGCGCGGCTGGGCCAAGCGAGCTATCCCAGGGCTGGCCCTTCCAATTGATCAAGCCCGGTGGGGGAGGCCCGCCGATGCCTTCCCACCACGGCTCGGTCTCGGATGTGAGCGCGACGTTGGTGAAGATAGTGTTTTGGTGTATGGCGTCCATCACGTTGGGATTGGTCTCGCGGCCGGTTCCCGGGGCGACCCCGAAGAAGCCGGCTTCCGGATTGATGGCGTGCAAATAGCCGTCGGCGCCAATTTTCATCCAGGCGATATCGTCGCCCACGGTCCAGACGCGATAGCCCTGGGCTTCCAGGGCGGAGACCATCATGGCCAGATTGGTCTTGCCGCACGCGCTGGGGAACGCTGCGGCCATGTAGGTGACTTTGCCGCCGGGAGATTCGAGGCCTAGGATGAGCATATGTTCCGCCATCCAGCCCTGCTCGCGGGCCATGGCGCTGGCGATGCGTAGCGCAAAACATTTTTTTCCAAGGAGGGCGTTGCCGCCGTAGCCCGAGCCCACGCTCCAGATCAATTTCTCCTGGGGAAAATGGACGATGTAGCGGCGCATGGGGTCCAGATCGCCGAGCGAATGCAGGCCGGCGACAAAATCGGAGGACGCACCGAGACGGTCCTGCGCTACGTTGCCCATACGCGACATGATGCGCATGTTGGCGACTACATACGGGCTGTCGGTAACTTCTACGCCGACTTTGCTGAGAGGGGAATCCGCCGGTCCCATGATGTACCGAATGACGTACATGGTCCGGCCGCGCATGGCGCCGTTAAGCAGCACACCGACCTTATGCTTCGCACCATCGGGATCCATCCAGTTGTTGGTGGGGCCGACATCGTCGCGATTCGGGCTGGAGATATAGGTGAGCTGTTCGGTGCGGGCAACGTCATTGGGGCTGCTGCGATGGAGATAGCAATTCGGGTAGGTGGCTTCGTTGAGCTTGAGCGAATCCCCGGCGCGGAGCATTTCGGCGAGAATCTGCTGGTTTTCGGCTTCGGAACCGTCGCAATACACAATGCGATCGGGCCGGGTCAACTTTGCCGCTTCGTCTACCCAGTTTTCCAACGGAGTGGCCAAGCTGTTCCTCCTGATGAGTGGACGGCCTGCGATCCAAGCCTGAGAAAGACAATCAAACTGTACCGAGTTCGAACTAACCGACCGTGCCAAACCCGGTGGATGCGGCTTGAATTAAAATCAGAACGGCAGGGCGGTTAGTACGCACTCAGTTTATGTTGCCAGTCAACCGGGTGCAAGTTTGCGTGTTGTGGCGTGTAGCGTGAATAAGACGCCTGATTGCGATGATTCGTTACGTCGTTTCAGTGGCTGCTAGCGGTGGAATCTTTTGCGAGGTGGGGGGATAGGCACTTGTGTTCGGGGCCAAGCGCCTATCCGTTTGAGGTTTGAGAAGCAAATTAATAAATCGAAGATAGCGGGAGTGTGAGGACCTTTCAATCAGGGTTTTCCTGTAAGGGGAGATGTTAAAAACATTATCTGAGCCTGCGCGAGTTTAGTGCTCAATGCGCTATAGTGCCGCCGCAAAGCATTATAGTGAGGGCTGGCAGATGGAGGTTGCCACCCGATGCAATTTGGAAAATTTCACGCATGGGCTTTTATCGCGCTGGGATTGCTGCTGGTGGTGGTACAGGCAGTGTTGTTCTTTGCGCCGGATCGCGATGTGAGGAGTCCCGGAGAAGTTTCGGCGGTGACGCACAGAACGACTACGATGCCTGGAATCGTTGGTTGCGTAGCGCTGGTGGTGGGGATTGGGCTTTACATGGCGAACCGCAACAAGCCACAGGAATAATGCTTTAAGTTTTGAGGATTTTGTCACCGCCCCGAAGAGCGCGTCCGGCCTGCGTTTTTTACGAATACCTCAGCCAAGTAAGTAATGAGTGTTCTAGTGCGAGGGTTTCAGCGGACTTCAGCTTGCCGCTCTAGGATGCGGGATTGGTGTAGTGCTTCCGGATGGTTTCCAGGATGCGCGAGCGGCTCTCGGCAGGCGGCAACTGCTTGTTTTTTTCGATCAGCGCGATTTCATCGGCGACCACATTGTCTTTCACCGCTTCGCGAATCCATTCCGAATAATCACTCTGGTGCAGGTGATGCACCCAGGTGTCCTCGTCCACGCCTTCGGCGATCTGCGCGAAGAGATTTAAATTCTGCGCGCGCAGATTGAGCTTTCCTTCCGGACCGCGAAAATAAAAACTTTTGTCTTCGCCGAGTTCGCCGGCCGCGTACTTGCGCTTGTGACGGCGCAGCTCAGCCTTGGCAGGCTCCAGCGTGACGCTTGTCGCGGTGTTCGATGTGCCGTTCGATGCGGATAGCTGCCATACCAGCATCTGACCGGAACGAATCTCAGGGCCGGGCATTTGCGGGAGCGGCCAATTCTGCTTTGCGCCTTCGTTCACTTCCTGGATGACGGCGGCGGGATCGGGTCCGATGGCGATCACGCAGTTGACGGCCTGCAGCAGCGCGGAGGAAACGCTCTTCGGATGCACGGTGATCAGCGCGAAGCTGCCGAGGCTTCCGGGAACACTCAAACTGGCGGAGTCCAGCTCGGAAGGCAAAAGATGATGCGCTTCGTCGATAACAATCCAGTGAGGACGCCCGGTACGCGCGCGCAATTCCTGTAGGCGGGGAAGCAGGGCAACAAAGTAAGCAGGGCGATCGGCCAGAGGAACGCCCAGCATATTGATGCTGATGGACGTGGCGGGAGTTTTCAGCACCTCGAGGATTTCCGAAATACCGGGAACGCGATCGGCGCCGCCGAGCGTGACGAATTGCGCGAAATCGTCATAGTCGCCTTCGGGATCCACTACGCAAACCTGGTATTGATTTTGGATCAGACGCTCCACAATGGCGGTGACGATGGTGGATTTTCCGCCGCCGGACGGCCCCGCCACCACGACTTGCGTGCCGTACGGTCCTAGATGAAATTCTTCGCCGCTCTCGGTGCGGCCCAGAAGAATTTCGTGGCGTTTCAAACGCGGCTGCAGGCTGCGCAAATCGTCGGCAAGCAATTGCTCGATAATTTCTTCGACACCAGCGCCATGGGTTTTTACCGTTACCACATCGGCGCGATCTTTCAGAACCGGCAGGGCGTTGCCAACGGCTACGCTGCATTCGCAAATCCCCAGGAAGGCGTGATCGTTTTCGGCGTCGCCGGCGCCCAGAGTGTTGTGCGTGGAAAGCCCCAGTTCGTCCAACGCGACACGCACGCCGGTGCCCTTGTTGATGCCGGAAGGCAAAATCATCACCGCGTTTTTATTGAAGATGACCTGAAGTTCGAGCCCGAGTGAGCGAATTACTTCCAGCACCACCGATTCGTACGGATGCCAGGTCGCTACGATGCATTCTCCAACGGAAATAGGCTGAACCCCGCGGCGGCGCAATTCCTCCACAAACTCTTGAGGCGGTGGCGGGGCCAGCAGGCGCTTCTCGCCGGTCGCGGGGTTATACAAGAGCGCGCCGTTTTCCACGACCACCAGGTCGAAGAGCGATGTTTCTGGGAAAACGCGCAACAATTCTGGAAGTTCGCGGCCGGTGGCCAGTACCAGCTTGCGGCCGGAAGCCTTCACGCGCTTCAGCGCTTCCAGGGTGCTTTCGGTCACTTTACCGTCGTGAGCGAGGGTTCCGTCGTAATCGGAGATCAGACAAAAATAGCGCAAAGTTTTGGCGGTCCTTTGTCATAGATGCGGGGAATACAGAAAAGAGGCGTTATTACCCGCTCGCGTGAGCTGCCCGCGTGGCAATTCCATTTTGCCTGAGGAATTGCCTGCTGGAACGGGATTTCGATGAACAAGCGATTAAAAGTATTTTATATTGCGGTTACAGAAACCTGTTCTTTTTGGAACAGTTTCAAAACGCGCGGGCTGAGAAGATGGTATTCTGTAATAGCTGAGCACGAACGAATACCTCAAGCTATCGCTTGGTAGTTTCAACAAGCTCATCCGGAGAGTACATGAATCAAACTGCAATTGAGCAAGTGCGGCCATGGGACCGCCCGTTCTGGAAACCAGTGCGACGCAAAGAAGGAGTGTTTGCGTTCCTGGTTTTGATTCACGCGCTGGCCATTGTTGGCCTGATTTTGTTTCCGCTCCCTAGCCTGAAAGTCCTTGGACTGACGGCGATGTTTATCGCATTCGGCGGGCTGGGCACCACGGTTTGTTATCACCGCATGCTCGCGCACAAGACGCTGAAGACCAATCGCTTCATCGAGCAGCTTCTGATTTTCTGGGCGGTTTTCAATGCCTCCGGACATCCGGCGAGCTGGGTGGCGTATCACCGCCAGCATCACTCCAGCACGGACACCCCCAACGATATTTCCAGCCCGAAACAGGGCGGCTTCTGGTGGGCGCATTTGCGCTGGCTGTATCAAACGCCTCCCGCGGACAAGCAGCGCTGGGCGCCGGAACTGAATCGCGGCATTTACAAAATTTGGGGCTGGGCGGAAACACCGGTCATTATTTTGTCGATGTTTATCGGCCTCGCGTTGGGATTGGGCTGGATGGGCTTCTTCTGGCTGGGCGCGATTCGGCTTGTCTACACGCTGCACATGCAGTGCTTCGTGAACAGCCTGACGCATCTCCATCACGTGGAAGAGGGAGATTCCAGCAAGAACGTCTGGTGGCTGGGTCCTTTTCAACTTACGGCATGGGGCGAAAACTGGCACAGAAATCATCACACGCACGCCGGTTCGGCGCGCCTGGGGCTGCGCTGGTGGCAGCCGGACATCGGCTGGTATTTTATCTGGACGCTGGAAGCGATGGGCCTGGCGCATTCGGTAAAGCGCCCGCGCGCGTCGTAGTTCCAAGCTGATCACGGTGATAATTTTTTTGGTCGAAGGCCGGCGGGTTGCCGGCCTTTGCCAGTTTCACTAGTGTTTTTCAGGCCTACGAATCCATGTACGCACAAAAATTTAAAGTGAACGTAGTTATTCGTGGCGAAGCACGAGCGTGCCCGCTCGAATGGCTAGATCAATTCTGCATGCGGAACTTTACCAACGCCGCGGACTTCGACGATACCCTCCCGATCGCGGACGGCCGGATTGAGGCCAGCTTTCGTTTGACCCCGGAACGTTTTGCGGAAGGGCTGGGCGCGTGGCTGACGCAACGAGGCAAGGGCGAAGGCCAGCCGGTGGTGGTGGAAGTGCTTGTGGATGTCGCTGCAACGCCGCAGCAGTAATACATTTCAGAGAATTCTATTTCGCGCACGACCTCAAAAATGCGCGTCGAAAATTTACGAGCGAGCAGGGACCTCTCCACCGACCAACTCGCGAATTTTCGGCAACACCGCCAGCGCCGCAGCTTCACCGGCAGCCACCAGCTCCGGCGTGCGCGTGAAATCGTCCCACACAAATGGCTTCATATCCGGCTCGATGACAATATCGGCTTGTTGGCGCCAGGCCAGGTCCGAGTGCCGTTGAATAATGGAAAACGAACGGCTCAGCACATCGGTAAAGGTTCGCGGAGGCTGCGGGTTTCCGGCTTCGAGATACACCGCGATTACGATGTCCGCTTCGAGAAGCAGTGCGCCTTCGACTGGAACGGGCGAAGTGAGAAAACCATCGACCAAAGTGCGGTCCTCAAATTGTATCGGCACGAATAAACCGGGATACGCGCAGGAGCCGCGCAACGGCGGCAGGAGCGGTCCGCGCGTGTAGTAAATGGTGATTCCCGCGTTGATGTCCGTCGCGGCGATCGCCAGCGGCGTAACTAAGTCTTCAAAATGTTTCGCGGGCGTGAAACGAGCGAGATATTTTTCCAGGCGCTGATTGGTGGCGAGGCCCAGCCACGATGGAGTCCAGCGGCCAAAGTCGGCGAAACTGGTGTGCGCGCCGATGCGCTCCATTTCTTCCAGGGGACTGCCTGCGCAATACGCCGCTCCAATTAAAGCGCCTACGCTGGTGCCTGCGATCGCGTCGATAGGAATGCCTGCGTCGCGAAGCACGCGCAGAACTCCTATGTGCGCGATGCCGCGCGCAAAACCGCCCGACAATGCGAGACCAACCTTTGGCCGCGCGCTCTGCCGAACTTCATCGGCAGATGAAGATGGGTGGTCGTGGTTTTCGCGCGGCGGATAGTTTGCGGCTCCGGTTATGATTTTTTCAGCCATCTTGAACCAGTCTAGTTGCTATTCGAGCTTGTGTCAGTTCGATTGACCGGTGCATGCTGGTTTTGTAACCTGTCCTTCCGTACAAATTCAGACAAAAGGCGAAATATGAACCGTCGTATCGAGAAAGCCGTTGTGCTCGGGGCAGGAACCATGGGCGCTCGAATCGCGGCACACTTCGCCAATGCCGGGCTGCCGGTGCTCTTGCTGGATATCGTTCCTCCTGGCGTGGCTCCTGACGCAAAATCCGAGCGCAACAAAATCGTTCGCGCCGGCATAGAAGCGGCGAAAAAATCCAAGCCAGCCGCGTTCTTTACCGCTGCGCTCGCCGATAAAATCTCCATCGGGAATTTTGAGGATGACCTCGAGCGCTGTAAAGACGCGGACTGGATCATCGAAGTAGTGGCGGAAAATCTGGAGATTAAGAGAAATCTGCTTGCCCGCGTGGCGCAGTTTCGCAAACCCGGCGCCATTGTGACTACCAACACGTCCGGTCTGCCGGTGCATTTAATTGCCGAGGGCATGAGCGACGAATTCCAGCAGCATTGGGCCGGAACGCATTTTTTTAATCCGCCGCGCTATCTAAAGCTTGTGGAACTGATTCCCGGACCAGCGACTTCACGCGCGGTGATTGAGACACTGACCGATTTTTGCGACCGGCGACTGGGTAAAGGCGTAGTGCTGGCAAAAGATACGCCAAATTTTATCGCCAACCGCATCGGAACGTTCTCCATGCTGAACGCGTTGCGCTTGATGACCACGCTGGGCATGACCATTGAAGAAGTGGACGCGTGCACCGGGCCTGCGATGGGATGGCCGAAATCGGCGACATTTCGAACGGCGGACATTGTCGGCCTGGATGTGTTGATGCATGTGGTCAAGAACATTTATGAGTCGGCGACCGGCGATGAATCGCGTGAAATGTATAAGGTGCCGCCGCTGATCGAAGAAATGGCGCGCCGCAAATGGCTTGGCGACAAAACCGGCCAGGGTTTTTATAAAAAGCTGCGAGGCGAAGGCGAAAAAGAAATTCTCACGCTGGACGTCAACACCATGGAGTACCGCGCACGGCAGAAAGCGAGATTTGGCTCGCTCGAAATGGGCAAGACTATCGAAGACACGCGCGAGAGATTGCGCGTGCTGGTGGGGCCGGTGCTGGAAGGGCAGAAGGGCGATAAGGCGCAACAGTTTTTGTGGGGCGTGCTTTCGGAGATGTGTTTGTATGCCGCGCGGCGAGTGCCGGAAATTTCGGATCATGTGGCGGATGTGGATCGCGCCATGCGTTGGGGATTTGCGTGGGAGCTTGGACCGTTTGAGATTATGGATGCGCTCGGCGTGCAGGCATTTGCCGCGCAGGTACAGAAGGACGGGCGGACACTGCCGGCGGTCATTGAAAAATTACTCTCGAGCGGCCGACAGAGTTTTTATGCTTCCGACAACGGCGCGGTGTCCGTTTTCGACATAGCCACTGGCGGTACGGAGAAAGTAGCAGAGCCGCGCGGCGTAATAATCCTCAAGTCGCTTAAGGACGCGGGAAAAGAAATCGAGCGCAATTCCGGGGCGAGTCTGCTGGACCTGGGCGATGGCGTACTGTGCTGCGAATTCCATTCCAAGATGAATGCCATCGGCGCGGACCTGATCGGAATGCTGCATAAAGGCCTGAAGCGGCTGGAGACGGATTTCGACGCCATGATCATCGCCAATCAGGCGGCGAATTTTTCCGTGGGCGCGAACCTGATGCTGGTGCTTATGAGCGCGCAGGAGCAGGAATGGGACGAGTTGCACCTGGCCGTAAAACAATTTCAGAATGCGAATCTGGCCATTAAATATTCGCCAAAACCGGTGATCACCGCGCCGCAAGGGTTGGCGTTGGGCGGCGGATGCGAGGTAAGTTTGCACGGCGCAAGAATTCAGGCGGCTGCGGAAGCCTATCTCGGCCTGGTGGAAACGGGCGTGGGCTTGATTCCCGGCGGCGGCGGCACAAAAGAAATGATGATTCGCGCGAATGAACGGGCCAGCGGCGGAGAAGACCTGGATTTATTTCACGCCATGAAGCCAGTCTTTGAAACTATTGCGATGGCCAAAGTGGGAACGAGCGCGGAAGAATGTCGCGATCTGGGTTACCTGCGCAGGGAAGATGGCGTCTCCATGAATCGCGATCGGCTGGTTGCGGATGCGAAAGAGGCCGCGCTGGGTTTGGTGCGCGCAGGCTACCAGCCCAAAGCGGCCAACTGGCGCGAGGGCGCGCGGAGCACGCAGATCAAAGTGCTGGGCGAACAATTTTCTTCCGGCGCAAAGCTGGCGATCCATATGCTGCAGCGCGGCGGATATGTTACCGACTACGATGCGCACGTGGGACGCAAGCTGGGACATATTCTGGCGGGCGGCACGCTGACTTCGCCGCAGCTGGTTAGTGAGCAATACGTTCTGGATCTGGAGCGCGAAGCTTTTGTTTCATTGTGCGGCGAGAAGAAAACGCAGGAACGCATTGCGCACACATTGAAAACCGGGAAGCCGCTGCGCAATTGAAAAACTACCGCATGAAATTTCGATGGAGATGGTTGCTTACGCTGCTGGCGGTTGCGATCTTGCACAGCACGCAGGCCGGCGCGCAGAAGCTCAGAATTGCTGCCGCGGCGGACCTGAAATTTGCCATGACGGATTTAGCGGAACAATTCGAGAAGCATGGCAGAAGCAAACTGGACGTCACGTATGGTTCGAGTGGCAACTTTTTCTCGCAAATGCAAAATGGCGCGCCGTTCGATCTCTTTTTTTCCGCGGATGCTGAATACCCGAAGAAACTGGAAGCTGCAGGACTGACGGAACCCGGCACGCTGTATCAGTACGCGCTGGGGCGCATTGTGATTTGGGCGCCCGCTGGCAGCGGATTAAATGTTGAGCAGGATGGCTGGAAAGCGCTGCTCGATGAACGGGTAAAGAAAATTGCCATCGCCAACCCGGAGCACGCTCCTTATGGCCGGGCGGCGGTGGCAGCGTTGCAAAAGTCAGGAATATACGAAGCGATGAAGTCCAAGCTGGTGTATGGCGAAAATATTTCTCAGGCCGCGCAGTTCGTGCAATCGGGCAATGCTCAGGCGGGAATCATCGCATTGTCACTGGCGATCTCGACTCCCATGAAAACTGGAAGCCGATGGGAAATTCCTGCCAACATGCATCCGCCGATCCAGCAAACCGCCGTGATACTGAAAGCCGCGAAGAACAAAACAACGGCGAAGGAATTTCTGGAATTCTTGAAGAGTTCCGCCGGGCGTGAAATTTTGCAGCGTTACGGATTTGCTATTCCGGTGGCTGCTCCTGAACCAGCGGATCGGTAAACGAAACTACAGTTTTGAGACCTTCACGATAGTTTCGTAGCGAAATCTATATGGATCCACTATTACTCTCCCTGCGGCTTGCTGCTTGCGTGTCTGTGTTGCTGCTGCTGATCGGTATGCCGCTGGCGTACTGGCTGGCGTACTGGAATTGGCGAGGCAAATTTCTCCTCGAAGCTGTCGTCGCGTTACCGCTGGTGTTGCCGCCCACGGTGCTGGGATTTTACGCTTTGGTAGCCACGGGCCCGCACGGCCCATTGGGGAAAATGTCGCAGGCGTTATTCCATCGCGGATTGGCGTTCACTTTTGCGGGATTAGTTGTGGCGTCGATACTTTACAGTTTTCCGTTCACCGTGCAGCCGCTAATTGCGGCCTTCGAAGCCGTCGATCGACGGTTACTCGACGCGTCCGCGGTGCTGGGGGCCGGCCGCATGCGAACCTTTTGGCGCATAATTTTGCCGCTTTCTTTACCGGGGATAGTCACCGCCGTGGTGCTGAGCTTTGCGCATACCCTCGGCGAGTTCGGCGTGGTGCTGATGGTTGGCGGAAATTTGCCGGGAATCACGCGCACCGTTTCTATCGACATTTACGATCACGTGCAGTCCATGGAATATTCTCAGGCAAATCTCATGGCGCTGGTGCTGCTGGCGATTTCATTCGCGGTGCTGTCGGTGGTGTACGGAGTGAATCGGAAAATCGGCCGGCGCGTGTGGGCATCGTGGGCCGCGAGATAACTCGCGATTGCCTCGCCGTACGCGTACGCACCACGCGCCATGAGCGCGATCGTTCTTCCTTTGTTCTGGATTTTGCGCTCGAAGTTCCTCCCGGCATCACCATCATTTTCGGCCCGTCTGGTGCAGGCAAATCGACATTGCTCGATTGCGTCGCGGGATTGATTCGACCGGAGTCCGGGCGAATTTCTCTGGGGGGAGTAGTTCTGTTCGATGCAGACCAGAAAACCGATGTGCCCCCGGCAAAAAGACAAATCGCGTACGTGTTTCAAAGCCTGGCGATTTTTCCGCATATGAGCGTGGAAGAAAATGTCTCGTATGGGCTCGCGAACGTTCCCGCGCCACAACGCGCGTCGCGCGTGAACGAGATGCTTGAGGCTTTTCACGTGGGCAAATTGGCCACGCGAAAACCCGATCAACTTTCCGGCGGCGAGCGCCAACGAGTTGCGTTGGCGCGTTCGCTGGCGATTTCGCCGCGCGTGCTGCTTCTCGATGAACCTTTGACTGCGCTGGATGCGGGATTGAAGAAAGCGATTATGGACGATCTGCGCGCGTGGAATGCGGCGCACGAGATACCGATTTTGTATGTGACGCACAGCCGGTCGGAAGTGGACGCTGTCGGCGAACGAGTGATTGTTCTTGATCAGGGAAGGATTGTCGGCGCGGGCACGCCGCACGAAGTGTTGGAAGCGCCACGGCGGTCTCCGCTCGCGCAAGCGGCGGGATTTGAAAACCTGCTGAGCGGCACGGTGACAGAATGGCGCGAAACCGACGGGGTGATGAAGGTGCGCCTGGCGGAAAGCGCGTGCGAGATTGAAACGCCGCTCGGCTATGCAGCAATTGGCAACAAAGTCGGCGTGGCCATTCGCGCCGGCGATATTCTGCTGGCCACGGAGTTGCCGAGCGGTCTGAGCGCACGTAATGTCATCGCCGGGAAAATTATATTGTTGGAGCAACGCGGGACCCTGGTTGTTGCACAGGTGGATTGTGGAGTGGTCTTTACCGTGCACCTCACACCAGGAGCAAAGCGCGCGTTAGGACTTGAGGTGGAGCGAAAAGTCTGGCTGGTATTAAAAACGCATTCCTGCCATGTGCTGGATGATCAGAAATAAAAAAAGTCAGGGTTGAGATTTGGGGGCAGTCGGGTGCGATGCAGTTGCGGCCGAAAATTTTACTTCGTCAGCTTCCAGTTGATCGCCTTTTGAAGTGGCGTGAATTACGACATTTTCCCCGATGGCGAGATCGGAAACAGTGGCGGGCTTATCGGTCGCGGCGAGTCTGGAGGTATACACCGTCGAAGCCACTAGTTTTACTTCCACGGACTTGCCGTTTCTGGTCTTCACCGTAACCGAGCCGGAATTGATTTTTTCAATGGTGCCCAGCACATGCTTCTTGTCGCCATGGGCCGAGGCCATTGCTGCAACGAAGGTAATGGAAAGCAAGATTGCGACAATTCGCATTTTCATAGGGGCCTCACAGGCGGACCATACAAGAATACCTTAAGGGTGCGTGTGGGTGGGTTCTGGCTTTTTACCGGACGGCGCACCATTCAGAAACTCATCTTCCTGCTGATCTTCTTCGCGGTCGGCAGGACTCTTGGGATTGTTGCGAGACATTTCGAGGCGTTCCTCGGGCGTGAGTTGCGGCAGGTGGCGAATAAACAACACCAGCTTCCACGATTCATCCTGCGCGCCGTGACTGGAAAACGCAGGCATTCCAGTAAAGCGCACGCCATTTTCGATGATCCAGAAAAGTTCGCCGTCAGAACGATTTTGCGTGAGAGGTTCGCGCAGGTCGGGCGGTTTCGGATACATTCCGCGGCCCAGAGGTGCGTCACCGCCGCCGTCGTTCCCGTGGCACACGGAGCAATGATCGGCGAAATGGAGGCGCGCTTCGCGCAATGCTTCCGCGGATGGAGATACGGGATTTGGCGTAGTCCGCGCATTTTTTGGCAGCGAGAGACGCCAGGTGTTTCGCGCGATGAATTCTTCCAGCTTGGTGGGAGTCGCGCGTGCGCTCATGCCGTCGTGCATAATGCGCGTCGCAATCGCAGCCACCAGTCCTGCAACGGCGGCCAATATTGCGATTAAAATTGTTCCGCGTCTCATGGTTATATTTCGATAGTAAATGACGAAGCCCGAGGAACGCCAGCGAGCGCGTGGACAAGCGCTTGGGTAGAACTTTGCGTACTTGCCGTGAGAGTGTTTGATGCGAAAGTATTTTCTGGGTACATGAAACAGGCCATTACGGGAAAGGCGCGCTGGTATTAAACTCAGAAGCTCCTATGAAACAGAAAATCTATTCGTCGCTGGACGAAGCGGTCGCGGGCATTCCCGATGGCGCGAGCATCATGTTCGGGGGCTTCGGCGGCGCCGGCTTTCCGAACAATCTGATCCAGGCACTTTCGCGCAAAGGAATCAAGGACGTTACGGCCATCAGCAATAATTGCGGAACGCGCGAAGGCGAATTGGGAGTGATGTTCAAGAATAAACAGGTGCGCCACGTTATTGCGGCATTTCCGGGGCCACTCTCCAATTATTTTCAGGAACAGTTCGCCGCGAAACAAGTGACACTGGAACTGGCGCCGCAGGGGATTCTGTGTGAACGCATGCGCGCTGGCGCCGCGGGGCTTTTGGGTTTTTACACCACCGTCGGAGTTGGTACGGAAGTTGCGGCAGGGAAAGAGGAGCGGGTGATCGGCGGGAAGCGATGCATTCTGGAGTTGCCGATTCACGCGGACTACGCGTTCATCAAAGCGCAAAAATCCGATGCGCTTGGAAATTTGACGTACCGCATGGCGGCACGAAATTTTAATCCGATCATGGCGATGGCGGCGACGACGACCATCGTGGAGGTTGAAGAAATCGTTCCTGTCGGGGCTATCGATCCGGAACATGTAATGACCCCCGGTATTTTTGTGCATCGCGTGGTGCAAGCGAAAGGTATTCGTTATGGCGGATAAGCCCCGTTTGACGCGAGAGCAGATTGCCGCGCGTGCGGCGAAAGAATTGCCGGACGGAGCGTACGTAAATCTCGGCTGGGGAATTCCCAATTTGATTGCCGACTATTTGCCCGTGGGAATTACGGTTTATTTTCACAGCGAGAATGGAATCCTGGGAATGGGACGGCGCGCGAGGGCTGGAGAGGAAGACTACGATCTGGTGGACGCGATGAAAGTTCCGGTCACGTTGATGCCAGGCGCTTCGTTTTTTCACCAGGCGGATGCGCATTTGATGACGCGCGGCGGACACTTGGACGTGGCGGTGCTTGGCGGCTTCCAAGTGTCGGAAAAAGGGGATTTAGCGAATTGGAAAATACCCGGCGCGAAAGTTCCGGGTGCGATCGGCGGTGCAATGGACATCGTGGCGGGCGCAAAAGTTTTGATCGTGTGCATGGAGCACGTCACGAAAGATGGCGCGCCAAAAATCGTGAAGGAGTGTACGTATCCGCTCACTGGCTTGGCGTGCGTGGACACGATCGTTACAGATCTGGCGGTGATCGATGTGACCGAGCGAGGGCTGGTGTTGCGGGAAACCGCGCCCGGGTGGACGGATGAAGAGGTACAAGAGTTGACGGAAGTTCCGTTGATTCGGAAATAGACGCTTCCACAATCGTAAGCGAAGAGAGATTCCTCCACTGCGCAAGCCGACTCGTTCGCAAGAGCGAACGAGAGAAAACAGCGTCGGCTCGCTGCGGTCGGAATGACAGGTTTTTGATTGAACGAAATATCTTGCCAAAGATTTACGAGAGGCGAAAAGTCGTCCGGCGAAATTCTCCCCGACTTATCCTGCGAAGTGTTGGCAAGAAAATTCATAGGCGAGCGGCGACGCGCGCGGCGATGTGGCCGTCATCGCGTCGAAAAATGAGCACGAGGCTGTCGGTTAACGGAACATCTTTGCTCGGGATCTCGAGAGCGTATGACCACTCGAGTTTTTCCGGGAGTTCGCTGGCGAGTGTTTTCGCGTAGGGCGGAACGGGGTTCACAGAAAAAAAACTTACCTTGTAACTTTCCGTGGGCCGGAGATCGATGCCACGTTTCCAGAAAAGTGAGAGACGGAGCTTCCTCATCATCTCGCGAGTCAGGTACTGGCGGCCGGTGCCGTCGTGCAACTGCGATGGGCATGGGAAATCGTGTATGACGAATTGCAGGGAGATGTGGTCCGGGAATTCGGTGACGGACTCTTTGCCGCGAAGATATTGCGTGCCCTGGTTATCGTCGACACGTTTCAAATTATCAAAAAAATCTTTTTCCACCATGCGGCCGGCGAGCCGGAAACAAGTGTGTTCATTCACGCTGCCATCCGTTTGAAGAAAGACGCCGCCATCGAAATTCCAGACGCTGCGCGGCACGCGCCTGGGCTTATTGGCGGGATTTTGCGCCGAAAGCAACTGGGTGGACAGGAGTAAAGCGGCGAGTGCCGTCCTTGCGAGGAGAAGAGAAAAGCGGTGCACGGCAGACATTGCGTTTTTGTTCGTTGGTACGACATTGGCAGCGACGGCGAACATTTCTGCGATTAAAAAATCTGACGGCCTGCTTGGCGGATTAAATTGAATGCATGGTGATGCTTCCGTCAGGGATGCGTCATGTCTTCGGCGCGAACCAGCGCGTCAAACTTTTCGCCAGTAATGAAACCAAGTTTAATGGCGGCTTCACGCAGGCTGGTGTGTTCGTGATGGGCGGTGTGCGCTACTTTTGCGGCGTTATCGTAGCCGATGGTTGGGGCGAGCGCGGTAACCAGCATCAATGAATTTTTAACATAGCGATCGATCTGCTCACGATTCACTTCGATGCCGGTGGCGCAATGATCGACGAAACTGTTGCAGGCGGCAGCGAGCAGCTCCACGGAATGCAGATAATTAAAAATCATCACGGGCTTGAAGACGTTCAGCTCGAAATTGCCCTGCGAGCCCGCGAAGCCGATGGCTGCGTCGTTGCCCATCACCTGGATGGCGACCATGGTCAGGGCTTCACACTGCGTGGGATTTACTTTTCCCGGCATGATGGAGGAGCCGGGTTCGTTTTCGGGCAAGGTGAGTTCGCCGAGTCCGCAGCGCGGTCCGGAAGCCAGCCAACGAATATCGTTGGCGATTTTCATGAGTGAAGCAGCGAGAGTTTTTAGCGCGCCGCTGGCGAAGACAATTTCGTCGTGAGCGCTCAGCGCGGCGAATTTATTGGGATGCGAGCGGAATGGCAGCCCGGTGAGTTCAGAAATTTTGCGCGCGGCACGTTCGGCGAATTCGGGGTGCGCATTCAGGCCGGTGCCGACGGCGGTGCCACCAATCGCGAGATCGTAAAGGCCGTTAAGCGCGGAGTTGATGCGTTCTTCGTCGCGGTCGAGCAAACTGACCCAGCCGGAGAACTCCTGGCCGACGGTGAGCGGTGTGGCATCCTGCAAGTGGGTGCGGCCGATTTTTACAATGCCGATAAATTCCTGGGCCCTGGCGTCAAGGGCGTTGCGAAGTTTTTTTACCGCGGGCAGCAGGGTGCGAGCGGTTTCGGTGGCCGCGGCGATGTGCATAGCGGTGGGGAAGGTGTCGTTGGAAGACTGCGACATGTTGACGTCGTCATTGGGATGAATGGGTTTTTTGCTGCCGAGGACGCCGCCGGAAATTTCGATCGCGCGATTGGAGATGACTTCGTTGACGTTCATGTTGGTTTGCGTGCCGCTGCCGGTTTGCCAGACGCGCAAAGGGAAGTGGCCGTTCAGCTTGCCGGCGATTACTTCATCGGCGGCTTGCGATATGAGCTTTGATTTTTCGGGAGAGATCTTTTTCAAATCGAGATTGACGAGGGCGGCGGCTTTTTTCAGGACGCCGAAGGCGCTGATCAGTTCGGGCGGCATGAGGTCTTTGCCAATGGCGAAGTGAATGAGGGAGCGCGCGGTCTGGGCGCCGTAATAGCGATCAGCGGGGACCTGCAGCTTGCCCATGCTGTCGGATTCGGTGCGGGTGGCGTTCGACTGCGCAGTCTGAGTGGCGTCGGCCAATTTAGGGCTCCTGTGGCTCGTGGAAACCGTTGGTTTCAGTTTAGCAGAAGGCATGCGACTTGCGGTTTCTGGGGGTACTGCTGAGGGAAAGATTTGGGTAAAACCCCACCCCCCGGTGTTTTTGTGCAAAGAGTTCGCAAAATGTTGAAACTAAAGGACGGGCGTGAAGAAAGAGTGCAAAGAGCGAGGGCAAAGAGTTCGTAAGTTGATAAAAACAAAGGGAAAAAATTTTGAGAATAGCGAAAGAGTTTGCAAAATCTTGATAACAAAGAAGTAGCTGTTTGACGGAGAGGTATCGGAGCGTGAAGAGGTAGAAAGGGCGGGGCAGGAGTGAGGAGGAGGCGGAGGATGCGGGCGTAAGGAATGCCAGCGGTGCGGCGACGACCATGATGTATGTTACCACTTAGATATGGTTACTACTACTGTACTGAAGTACAGAAATGAGAATGTAAAGTACAGTGGCCTTCGGAGAATAGATCGAAATCCGCACCGTTAAAATCGAAGGGTGCGGCACCCGGATTTACGCTTCGATTGCCAGTGGGCCACCCTCCAGATCGAAAACGCCGCCGTCACGAAAGCAGAAGCGAACGATTGAATGCGAAGAAAGGGAAGCGAAGAGAGGACCAAGACCCAGGTTCATAACGTGCTTGCGGCAGGCAGGACCAAGTGGGAACCTGGGACCCGCTTCGTATATCTCTGAATGCGGACAAACCCGGGCCACTTACCCCGAGATTAGGGTTTGACCTTGGTTTTGACGCAGGCATATGATCACGGTCATTGAGTAATGCCGCGGACGAACCTCTCTTTCAGGAGAGTGAGACGATGATCAAAATGAGTGGCACGGTTGACGCGCTTCTGAATCGGAAGGGACGCGCAGTGTGGAGTGTCCGGCCAGAGCAAACTGTCTACGAGGCAATTGAAATGATGGCCGAGAAGTCGGTGGGCGCTCTGCTGGTGATTTCAGACGGCAAGCTCGCGGGGATCATTTCGGAGCGCGACTACGCGCGCAAGCTCATCCTGAAGGGAAAATCTTCGAAGACGGCGGTGGTCCGGGAGATCATGACCAGCCCGGTGATTTTTGTGACGCCGGCGCAAACGGTGGACGAATGCATGGAAATCATGACGGGACACCGTATTCGCCATCTTCCGGTGATGGAAAACGAAAAGGTGCTTGGAGTGGTGTCTATCGGTGACCTGGTGAAGTGGATTGTTTCGGAGCAGGAAGAAACTATCGAGCACTTGCATAACTACATCTCCGCCAAGTACCCCAGCTGAGACGCAAAGACTCACAACGATCGCCGGATAAAAAAAAGAGAGGCGCCTGGAAGAACTCACGGGCGCCTCTCCGGTTTACAGCTTCAATCTTTCGTGTACCTCAGGGATCACCTCCTTACTCGACAGGAACGTCGAATGTCCCGATTATAAAAATCGGGAGTGAGATTCTCAAGCTTAAAGTTGAGGATGGCGAGATTTTTTTGGCCGATTATGGAGTGACGGAACGACTAAGCCTATGTACTGCCTCAAGAACCAGCGGTTAAAAGCTAAAAAATGAACCAGCGTTGACATCGAGGTGATGGGCAAAAATTAACTTCGAGACCCAGGTTCATAACCTTCCTGCGGCAGGCAGGCCTTCTGCGGTAGGCAGGATCAAGGGCGAACCTGGGCGCCCTCCGCGCTTTTGTGATTTGCGATGGGGATGGGAAAACACCTTGGGACAGACACTTCGGGGAAAACACCTGCGGGCCAGCGTTCCTAAGCGTCGTGTATAATATTGCTAGGGGAATTCGATTAAAACTTGGGGCAAGCGAGCAAAATAACCGGGGCTAGAGCTAGTGCCAACGTTGGCGCTAGAGCTAGCGCTGCTACGCGTTTGCGGCGCTCGGCGCGGTTTGCGCGGACTCGTATGCGTGAATTGCGGATGATTGCGAAGGCGCTGATTTCCACGAAGCACCCCGTTCTGGTGCATATCATTCCGATGCGCAGATGCAATCTGGCGTGCACGTATTGCAATGAGTTTGACGATGTGTCGACGCCGGTGCCGCTGGAGGAAATGAAAAAGCGGCTGGATCTGCTGGCCGACATGGGGACGTCGATCATTACGATCAGCGGCGGCGAGCCGTTGCTGCACCCGGACCTGGATGAAGTGATCCGGCATATTCGCCGGCGCGGAATTATTGCCGGCATGATTACCAATGGGTTTTTTCTGAATCGCGAACGCATCGAGTGGCTGAATCGCGCAGGGCTGGAACATTTGCAGATCAGCATCGATAACGTGGTGCCGGACGAGGTTTCGAAAAAGAGCCTAAAAACTTTGGATGGGCGGCTGGAAATGCTGGCGCAGTACGCGGTTTTTCAGGTGAACATCAATTCGGTGCTGGGCAGCGGGGTAAAAGATCCGGATGACGCTTTGCAGATTGCCCATCGCGCGGTGGGGTTGGGATTCACGAGCACGGTGGGCATCATCCACGACAATTTCGGACAAATGAAACCGCTAGAGCAGCACGAGCAAAGCATTTTTGAACAGATCATGGAGCTGGGAAAGCGCTCGTACTCACGCTTCAACGAATTTCAGCATAATGTTGCGCGCGGCCGCGAGCACAACTGGCGCTGCCGCTCCGGCTCGCGCTATCTGTATATTTGCGAAGAAGGCCTGGTGCACTGGTGCTCGCAACAGCGCGGGTATCCGGGTATTCCGCTGGCGAAATATACGCCGGAAATGCGACACCGCGAATATTCCACGGAGAAATTTTGCGCGCCACGTTGCACGGTTTCCTGCGTGCAACAAATTGCGATACTGGATAACTGGCGCGGACCGCAAAACCTGAAACCGATGCCCATGGACCCAGTTCCGGCACAACCGGAGCTGGTGCAAATCGGGTCAACACGCAGCATCTCCTGAAGCAACCTCAATTCCGACCTGTTGCTTAAGCTGTATTTTCTTTCGGCACACACTTGCGAAGGCGCAGATTGACGCTCGCGCATTGCATGCCAACAATGAACTATGGCAGTGCCGGCAATCGATATTGAAAATCTGACCAAGGACTACCCCTACGGCTTTCTTCAACTGAAGAAGAGACGCTCGCTGGAAGCCTTGACCATGCAGGTGCAGGACGGCGAGGTGTTCGGTTTTCTAGGGCCGAATGGCGCGGGCAAATCGACGACTATCAAGCTATTGATGCGGTTGATTTTTCCGACGGCGGGATCGGCACGCATCCTGGGAAAACCGATCAGCGATATCGGGATGCATCGCGACATCGGGTACCTGCCGGAGCAGCCGTATTTTTACGACTATTTGACGGCGAGCGAGGTGCTGGATTACTTTGCGCGGTTTTTTGACTTCAGCGCCACGGAACGGCGCGAACGGGTTGAGCGCATGCTCAAGCAGGTCGGGCTCGAGACGGCCAAGAAAATTCAGCTCAGAAAATATTCCAAGGGCATGTTGCAGCGCGTGGGGCTGGCGCAGGCGATTCTGCACGATCCGGCGGTGGTAATCCTTGACGAGCCGATGTCGGGGCTGGACCCGGTGGGCCGGCGGGAAGTGCGCGACATTATTCTGGAATTGAAGAAACAGGGGAAGACGGTTTTATTTTCGACGCACATTTTGACGGACGCCGAGATGCTGTGCGACCGCGTGGGCGTGATCGTCGGAGGCAAACTGCAAGGTGTCGGCGCGCCGGGCGAAATCGTCGGAGTTAAAGCGCAGGGCATGGAGATTTTGTTTGAGACTGCCGGAGGCGCGGAGAGCAATGCGGCGCTGCTGTCCGGAGCAACGCGTACGGGCGATCGTTACCGTTTGCAGGTGGCGGAAACCGAATTGTATGCGGCGATTGAACGATTGCAGGCGAGCGGCGCGAAGATATTGTCTATCGCGCAGGTGAAACCGAGCCTGGAAGAATACTTCATGCACCTGGTGGAAGCGGATCGCGCACAGGCGGCCGCGGTGGAAGTGAGCGCAAAATGACGCGAACCGGCGTGGTGGCGCTGAATACTTTTCGCGAAGCGGTACGCGATCGCGTGCTGTACAACCTGGTGTTGTTTGCGCTGCTGATGATGGCCGCGGCGATTCTGGTGGGGCAGATTTCCATCGATATCGAAAAAATTGTGATCATCAACCTGGGATTGAGCGCGATTTCGATCATTGGCTTGCTGATTTCCGTGTTTATCGGCGTGGGGCTAGTCTCGAAAGAAATCGACAAGCGGACGTTGTATGCGTTGCTGTCCAAGCCGGTACGGCGCTGGGAATTTCTGGTGGGAAAGTTTGGCGGGCTGGTGCTGACGCTGGCGGTGAATACGGCGGCGATGGCCGCGGGACTGTTCCTCGCTTTGTTTTATGTTGCGCATTCGCTGCATCGCGAAGATACGGTCGTGCTGGTTGCGGTGTACTTCATTCTTCTGAAGCTGGCGCTGGTGGTGGCACTGGCGATGCTGTTTTCGTGTTTTACGACGCCGCTGCTGGCCATTTTGTTTACCGCGGGACTTTATGTGGCGGGATTGTTTGTGCACGAAATGCGCGGTGCACCGGGCGAATTATTGAGTCCGGCTACGGCCACGTTAATGCGGTGGCTTTCGTACCTGCTGCCGAATTTCGAAAATTTCGATGTAATGGGAGCGGCAGCGCATGGCCGGGCGATTTCCGGCACGCTCATCGCTCAGAACAGTTTGTACGCGATTATTTACTGCACGATCGTGCTATCAGTGGCGTCGATAATTTTTTCGCAGCGTAACCTGAAATGAATCCTTCGAGCCTTGACGCGAAGTCCTCACAGGTAGAGCGGCAAGTAATGCTACCGGTAACACTGCCGGTAGTTCTTCTAGTAATGCTGCTGATAGTGCCACTGGGGTTTGCCAGCATTTGGCAACTGCAAAAACATATCGACGCCCAGCAACACGCTTTAGAGTTGGAAGACGATCAGGTGATTCTGCGGTCCAACAAGCTGGTGAAGGCGATGAGCCTGGAGTACGCACCGCTGGTTGCGGACATCTACTGGACGCGGGTGGTGCAATATTTTGGAAACAAGCATGCGGTCAGAGATCCTGACCTGCGATTGCTCTGGCCGCTGCTGGACATTGCTGCGACGCTCGATCCCAACCTGATGCCCGTGTACCACTTTGGGGGAATGTTTCTGAGCGATTCTCCTCCGCGCGGCGCGGGACGACCGAACCTGGGAGTGGAATTAATTCAACGCGGAATTCGCGCGAATCCGGACCAATGGCGTTTGTACTACGACCTGGGCTTCGTTTATTACTTCGACATGAAGGATTATCCGAAGGCGTCGGCGGCGTTTTACGAGGGCGGCAAAAATCCGGCGGCGCTGATCTGGATGAAAGTGATGGGGGCGAAAATTGCCGCCGAAGGCGACTCCGCCGAAAAATCCATTTTTTTGTGGCAGGACGTTTACAACACTACAACCGATCCAATGGTGAAGGAAAACGCACAGAATCATTTGCAATTACTGCACGCGCAAGAAGATTGCAAGCACATCGATGCGCTGGCGGATGAATTTCAAAAACGGTTTGGGCGGCGGCCAACGCACGTCAGCGAACTGATACAAGCAAGGTTATTGCGAGGCGCACCGGTGGATCCGCTGGGTTACCCGTACGTGCTGTCTGAAGAAGGAAAAGCGGAGCTGAATCTGGAAAGCCCGCTTCTGGAAAAGCAAGTTCTGGTGGAACCGAAGAAGTGACGTTTGGGAAATATTTTGGAGATCGCGATTATTCCGTGGTGCAGAGCAAAGTCATTTGGGGATCGATGATGACTTTGCGGGCCGGACTCGCGGTGGTGAAATGAAAAGAAGTTTCCGGGCCTGAAGCAACCACCGAGCCAAGAAAAACAGGATGGCCTGCGGCATTCCCGGCATAGAGCGGCACCCGCGCGATGAAAGACTGCGGGACTCCAGTCTGAAATAATTTTCCACGTATGGCGTAACCGGTTGCGGTTTTGCGAGCGGAAAATTCCACACGATAGTGCGGGATGCCGGTTCCCCGCACCCATTGTTCGAAAAACCATTCCATGGAGTGACCGCCCTCTAGATCCATTGTGGGCGTCATCACCGCTTCGACCTCTTTGCGCAAGTCTTCCGTGGACAATGCGCGATACGCATATTTGGACATGAGCGTATGCAACAGCGCGTTGAAGCGCGCGTCGGGGTATTTGCCGGATTGTGGGCCGGATTGCCGCAACATTTCCCGCAGCATGTGAATCACCCAGGCGCCCTTGCTGTAGATCACATCTTCGTACGCGTTTGGAGACTTGGATGAGTTGAGCCGGGTGCCAACAGTCAGAGCGCCGATGTCGCCGGCAGGCTCGTCGGCGGTCGGCGCTTTCAGAACGAGCGCCTGGCGGTAGCGCTGGAGCCAAACATGAAGAGTGTGATCGGGATTTCGACGAGTATCGGCAAAAAGTAGCGCGAGATAATTCGCGATGGCTTCATTTATCCACTGATCGCGATAGCTCGACCATCCGACAATGTTGCCCCACCACTGGTGAGCGACTTCGTGGAAGGGGACGAGTTCGGTGAAATGTTCCTGGCCGCTGCTGGAAAGCCCGGCGCGGCGTTGCGCTTCCGAGGGCAGGAACGAGTAGGTAGAAACATAGAGGAGGCCGGGCCAACCCTGCCCGAACGTGCCAGGAATCTGGGAAACGCTGAGATTACGAAAAGGAAACGGGCCACTATACGATTCATAAAAGCGGATGGAATTGTCGATCTGTTTGCCGAGTTGCTTCAAGGCGTCCGCAGGGCTGGGCGCGACGGGAGGAAATTCCCGCTTGCTATCGAGAGTTGGGTGACGAAGATTCTGCAGCGCGCCCATCGGCGCCTCGGTGACGTTTGCCAAGCGCTTGGCTAATTCCTGCTCGAGCTGGCGATTGGCATAAACATCGATGGAGTAATTCGGGGTGTTGACCGAAGCGGAGGCGTACTCGCCAAGATTGAAGCCCGCGACAGAAACCGGTTTTTCCGTGCGCCAATGTCCGATGCGGAATTCGCCGTCTTCGCGCTCGTCGATTTTTGCGCCGGTCGCGATCAGACGCAATTTTCGCGGCCAGCGAATGGCGAGGTTATAGATGGCGAAATCGGCGGAATCGCCGAAATGCGGATACCAGCTTTCGCGAGCGCCGACAAACAGCACCTGATTGCCAGCGTCGGCGATGATGCTGCCGCGATAGTGAAAATGGATCGCGAATTCGCTTTTCGGTTGGGGGGCCTGCGGGAGAATTACGTAGACATAATCATTTCCGCGGACGCTGCGCTCCTGCGGAGTCATGCCTTCATTTTGAAAAAAATCGAGCGGATGGCCGGCGTCATCGGTAATGCCAGCGATATTCAAAGCGCGGGAAAGCGCGAAGGTCAACAGGCGATCGCCTGCGTTTTCTGTGCGGAAATTTATGGTGGCGGTGGAATCCAGGGAATGGTCGGGAAGTATCGACGTTTCGATGGCGTAGGCGATGGCGTGAAAGCTCGGAGCCGGCGGGGGGATATCCGACATTTTATAAGAGGCCCACACGTCGTAAAAATTCATGCCGGCGGATTTGCGTGACTGGCCGAGCAAGAAAGATTCCACGCGCATGGGATCCAGCAAAACATCGAGCGGCCCAGTGGCACTGCCATCGAGGCTGGCATAAAAGAATGGCCTGGGACTTAGTGAGATGCTGCCGTAAAGAATCCGCAGAGAATGCGCGGGATTGAGTTGCGATATAGCGGGTTCCTGGAGCGACGCAAGGGAGGCGTCGGTTTGCGGTTTCAGGTGGGCGGACTGAAATTGTTGCAGAAGATCCTGGACGGTAGAGTCTGTGAAGCGAATGTAGGCGCTGGCAAAATTCTGGTCGAGTATGGGAGCGCCGAGGAAACGCGCGAGCTGCTGTTTTTCGGGAATGTCGCGCGGCATAGCGAGAACATGGCCGTGGCCGGTGAATACGGCGCCGGTGATCTGGCCGTCCAAGGGATGAAAGAAAATCAGTTTGCCTTCTTCGAAGGAGATTTTGGCGTCGCCGCGTCGCAGTTCGACGCGATTTGCCGGGACGATTTGATAGACGGAGTCGGGATTTAGCTTGAGGGCGTTGAGGGCATCGTAGAGCTGATGGGGAGTTTTTTGCGCGAAAACGGAAGGCGGTGTGATCAAGAGGCCCGCCACGGCGAGCAAGCCCACCACGGCGGGCAGGCTCCACAAGAGAAAAAAGGCCGATGCGAGCCTCATTTGGAAAGTGTAGTCATTTTCGGCATCAGCGAACAAGGCAATCGGACCGGCGCGGCATGGCGCAACTAAACTGAAATGATGTGGGGATCGGCGACAACGCATGCGGTGCGAGTGGCGGTGTTGAGCGGGGCGATGCTGCTCGCTGGCGGTGGGGTGTGTGCCGATACCATCGTCTTGAAAAACGGGCACCGGATTTCGGCGTTCGACGTCGTGATGATGGGCGACAAGATAAGGTATCAGACGGCTGCCGGTGAATTAAGTCTTCCGAAGTCCATTATCGATCACATTGAAAAAAACGGCGCGAGTTCCGGTGGCGCTAACGCTTCGAATCTGGCGATCAGTCCTCCGGCGATGGTGGACGCGGGAGGAAGCGAGATCGAACATGCGGCGGTCCACGATGGTTCGATCGATAGAGAATATATTGCGAAACTGGAAAACGACGCACGCGCCGGGGCCGCTCCTGCCGCGGGCCTGAACGCAGCCATTGGGCATCACTCGGCGGCGATGTTCGAGTTGACGCATGGCGATATGGATCGCGCGCTGACGGATGAACGCACCGCGCTTACGTATGCTCCGGACGAAGCGTTGCTGCTGATGAATGTGGCGTTCCTGCATTTGCGCAGAAGCGAATACAAACAGTCGATGGATTACCTGGATCACGCGCGCCGTGTGGCGCCGAGTAACCCGGACGTGGCGAAGCTTGCCGGCTGGGCGTTTTACGGAATGAATAAAATGGATCAGGCGGTGGAGGAGTGGAAACGTTCGCTTTTCCTGCGGCCGGGGGATCTGGAAGTGCAAGCGGCGCTCGATAAGGCGCAGCGGGACATGCACGAAGAGGAAAGCTACAAGGAAAACGAAAGCAGCCACTTCACGTTGCGCTATAGCGGGGCGGCAGAACCGGCGCTGGCGCGAGAGGCGTTACGCACATTGGAGACGCATTACTCGGCGATTGAATCCGAACTGAATTTTACGCCGCCGGATTCCATCGGAGTGATTTTGTACACGCAGCAAGCGTTTGCGGATATTACGCGCGCGCCCGGGTGGGTCGGAGCGATCAATGACGGCAGGCTGCGGGTGCCAGTGCAAGGCTTGAGCGGGGTGACACCGGAATTTTCGCGCGTATTGAAACATGAGTTGACTCATAGCTTCGTGCAGCAGAAGACGCATAGCCGCGCGCCGACGTGGATACAGGAAGGGCTTTCGCAATGGATGGAGGGAAGACGAAGCAGAGAAAGCGCGGCGGTGCTGCTACAGATTTATGGTGATGGACAGGCTTCGTCCTTAGCGAGTCTGGAAGGCTCGTGGATGGGATTGCGCGTGGATACGGCTGCTTATGCGTATGCGTGGTCACTGGCGAACATTGAATATATTGTGCAAGCCAATGGGATGCGGGATGTTGAGCGGATATTGGAGCGGATTGGTGCGGGGAACTCGGCGGAAACAGCGATTCGGGACGTGTTGCACAGCGATTACGACGACTTGATGCGCTCGACGGCGGAGTATTTAAGGAAGACGTACGTAAGGTAGTGGGGCAGTTGGGGAGAATTTCAAACAGGGCGAAGAGCGGTCCCCCCTCGGCGGGCAGGCTCCACCCGCCCAGGCGGGCAAGCTGCGCAAGCCGACAAACTTCGCCCGCCACGGCGGGCAAGCATAGCGAAGTTGAAGAGAAGGGTCGGCTTGCTTCGGTCGGAATGACAGGTTTGGGCCCTTTGGTCGCTGGTAATGGATGAGCGAGGTATAGAGAAACCGGGGAGAAATGCAAAAGGGAGTAAGTTCGGCTGGGATGAAAGGTTTGCGCTTTTGGAGTGAGTTGAGGATAGGGAGCGATGTTTAAAGCAACGTTGATGAATGCTCTTCCATGAGTTCCTTCTACGGGTGCGAAGTCAGGAGTGATGCGAGCAGGGCGGCGCGAGGGGGCATGGTGCTGGCTGCTACGTGTTCGTGGAGAGAGTGGGCCCCGTCACCTACGGCACCCAGGCCGTCCAGCGTGGGGACGCCGAGTGCGGCGGTAAGATTGCCGTCGGAGCCGCCGCCGGCGACACATTCACCAAGCTGGAGACCAATTTGATCCGCGAGTGATTTTGCGCGTGTAAATAACGCCGCGCTCATTTTGCGTTCCAGTGGTGAGCGAGAAAATCCGCCGCGAATTTCGAGACGCGCGCCGGGGTGGTGGGGGCGAAGGGCGTGGAGCTGGCGCTCGACGCGGCGCATGTCTGCAATGTACAAGGCGCGAAGGTCCAGAACGGCTCGGGCGCGTTCGGCGATGACGTTTGTGCGCGTGCCGCCTTCGATGATGTCGGCGTTGACGGAGATCCCGCGCCGCGGGTCATTCCAACGCACGATTCGTTCAATCTGATAGCAGAGCTCATGAACGGCATTGATACCTTCTTCAGGGGCAAGTCCGGCGTGAGAGGCGCGGCCGTGAACAATGAGTTCAGCTTCGCCAACCCCTTTGCGCTGCGTTTTTAGCAAGCCGTGCGGACCGAGCGCGGGTTCCATGACAAAAACGGCGTCGCTACGGCGCGCTTCCGTTTCGATCAGTTTTCGGGAGGAATCGCTGCCGATCTCTTCGTCGGAAGTCCACAGAAAGACGATGCGCTTGTGGAGCGGAGCGTTTATTTGGAGGAGTGCGTCGTACGCGAAAAGCGCCTGAACGATGCCGGCTTTCATATCGAACGTGCCGGGGCCGAAGATTTTTCCGCGGGCTACGCGGAAGGGCATTTGCTTCAGCGTTCCGGTGGCATACACGGTGTCGTAATGACCGAGGACGAGAAGCTGGGTGTTGGCGCGGTTTTTGAGAGTTGGCGTGGAGATGCGCAGATGATCGCCGCGATGTTTCTGGGCGATGCGTTCCACTTGCAGGCCGCGTTTGCACCAGGCGGCGGCGATTGTCTCGCAACAAGTGTCGGCGGAGGATTTTTCCAGACTGGGAGATTCCGCGAGTACGAATGACCTTAGCGTGGAGATCATTTGGGGCAGCATTGGTTTCAGGGCGCGGAGAAGATTAGTGGGGAGAGGCGTGACGGGCATGGTGGGAATATGCTAGCAACGGTGTGGCTGAGGAGCAACGATGCGCGGATTTTGGAAAACCCAAGACCCAGGTTCGTACACCAAGGGCGAACCTTGATTGGATAAGAGAAAAGGCTCCGTATACACGCACCGTGA
>JRHI01000583.1_pt1 | contig 38109 bp, 33 predicted proteins | sample 215371 | NCBI WGS metagenome assembly JRHI01 (sample SAMN02929681, study PRJNA255918) | sediment metagenome | biome: cave system; feature: Ice Cave; material: Sediment; isolation source: sediment from deep within a dark volcanic ice cave with no known source of... ... | reverse complement strand
GCACGGTTGCCGTCGGAGCTTTCCGGCGGACAGCAACAGCGCGTCGCGGTCGCGCGTGCGCTGGTGCTCGAGCCGGGCGTTCTTCTGTTCGACGAGCCGCTTTCGAATCTCGATGCGCGGCTTCGCCGGCAAATGCGCGAGGAAATCCGCGAGCTCCAGCAGCGGCTCTCGCTCACCGTCGTCTACGTCACGCATGATCAATCGGAGGCTATGGCGGTCTCGGACCGCATCATCGTCATGAACAAGGCGACCATCGCCCAGGAAGGCGCTCCGCGCGACCTCTACGAGCAGCCGAGCGACGTCTTTGTCGCGGGATTCATGGGGGACGCCAACCGCGTGAGCGGCATGCTGACCCGAGTCGATGATCGCCTTGGCGACCTGGTGATCGGCCCGCTCTCGGTCAGGCTAGCGCACCGCGGGCTGGCGAACGGCGCGGTCGACGTCTCGATCCGCCCGGAAGCGATCGGACTTCGCTCGGCAGACGAGGCCGATGGGGGACTGACAGGCAGCGTGCGCAAGGCAGCCTACATCGGCGGACTGATGGAGTACACCGTCGACACTTCGATCGGTCAACTTTTCATTGTCAGCATGGCAGTCGATCGTCCGCTCGCGGTGGGCGCGACCGTGTCGCTGGTCCTCGCCAACCACGGCGTCGTCCCGATCGCCGCCGCATGACCGCGGCCGAGCTCGACGAACGGGCGCGTTTCGCCAGGTCGCTCGCGCGCGAAGCGGGCGCGCTCGCGCGCCGTTATTTCCTGCGCGAGCTTGCGTTCTCGGCGGAGGCCAAGGGTCCGCAGGATTGGGTCAGCGCCGCCGATCACGAAGTGGAAGCGCTGATTCGAGCGCAGCTCAAACATGCGTTTTCGTCCGACAGCATGCTCGGCGAAGAGCACGGCGGCGAGCTCGGCGCGAACGCGTGGATCGTCGACCCGATCGACGGAACGATCAATTTCGTGCACGGGGTCCGCTATTGGTGTGTGTCGATCGCCTTCGTCGTCGATGGCGAACGGCGCATCGGCGTGGTCTACGATCCATCGCTCGACGAGCTGTTCTGGGCGGTCCGAGGCGGCGGAGCGTTCTGCGGCGATGCGCCGATGCGAGCTTCGTCGTGCGCTCGCCTCGACCGGTCGCTGCTCTGCGCCGGCTACGTGCCGAGGCATTCGCTGGACCAGTATCTTCAGCTCGAGCGCCGGCTGCACGAGGCGGGCGCGGCGGTGAAAGATATGGGCGCCGGTGCGCTGATGCTCGCGCACGTTGCCGCGGGAAGGTTCGACGCGTTTATCGAGCCCCACATGCATCCGTGGGACGCGCTGGCAGGCCTGCTGCTGGTCGAGGAATCCGGAGGACGGGTCTATCCGTACCCCGACGCGGGAGGTTTGGCCGCCGGGGGAGCGGTCGTGGCGGCAGCGCCCGGAATTTTCGACGAGCTCTTCCGTTTGTCCCGATACCCTGCGTTGTGATCCGAGTGGTGGCGCCGCATCTGGCCCGGCAGACGAAGCCCGTGAACGCGCCCGGGGACGGCCGGCGTCAGAACTGCTCGTCGGACAGCGCCAGCACCGACTCGCTGCCGAGGGTGATGGCGCGTGCCAGCGCGGCTGCTTGGGGCAGCAGGCACTCGGCATAAAACCGGGCGGTGGCGATCTTGCCGCGATAAAACGTCGCGTCACCCTTGTTCTCCGCGAGCAGTCGCGCGGCGACCTGCGCGCCCCGCGCGAGTTGCCAGCCCCCTACGACCAGGCCCCACAGTCGCAAGTACGGAACCGAAGCCGCGTGCGCGGCGCGCGACGCCTTGCCGTACGCGGGCACCACCCAGTCGACCGCGCTCTTCAGCGCGGCGGCGGCGCTTTGCAGCTCATTGCCGATCGGCACCAGCGCGCCGTTGGCGTCGGCGCTCATCGCCGTCGCCACGCCGACAATCTCGCCGATGACCGAGCGCGCCACGGCGCCGCCGTCGCGCGCAGTCTTGCGCCCGATCAAATCGTTGGCCTGGATCGCGGTAGTACCTTCGTAAATGGTGGTGATCCGCGCGTCGCGGTAGTGTTGCGCGGCGCCGGTCTCCTCGATGAAGCCCATCCCGCCATGCACCTGAACGCCAAGGTAGGTCACCTCCTGCGCAACCTCGGTGCCCCAGCCCTTGACGATCGGAATCATCAGCTCGACGAATGCCTGATGGCGCTTGCGTGCATCGGCGTCGGGATGGCGGCGCGCATTGTCGATCGCCGCGCCGGTGACGTAGGCCAGCGCGCGCATTGCCTCGGTCTGCGCTTTCATGGTCAGCAACATGCGGCGCACATCGGGATGCTGCAGAATGGTCGACGTCGGCACCGTCTTGTCGAGCCCGGGCGCCCTCCCCTGCACGCGGTCCCTGGCGTAGTCCAGCGCGCGCTGGTATGAGCGCTCGGCGATGCCGACGCCTTCGATACCGACCGAGAATCGCGCCAGATTCATCATGATGAACATGTACTCGAGGCCGCGATTCTCCTCGCCGACCAGGTATCCGACCGCGCCGCCGTGATCGCCGTACGCCAGCACCGCGGTGGGGCTGGCATGAATGCCGAGCTTGTGCTCGATCGACACGCAGTGAACGTCATTGCGCGGCCCCAGGCTTCCGTCATCGTTGACCGTGAACTTCGGCACCAGGAACAGCGAAATGCCCTTGACGCCTTCCGGCGCGGTCGGCGTGCGGGCAAGCACGAGATGAATGATGTTATCGGTGTAGTCCTGCTCGCCGTAGGTGATGAAAATCTTCTGCCCGTAAAGCTTGTAGGGCCCGTCGGTCTTGTCGGAAGACGGCACCGCGCGCGTGCGCACCGCCGCCAGATCGGAACCCGCCTGCGACTCGGTCAGGTTCATGGTGCCGGTCCATACGCCTTCGACCATCTTCGGCAAAAACACTGTCTTCAGCTTGTCCGAGCCGCAAAGCTCGAGCGCCTCGATCGCGCCCTGCGTCAGCAGCGGACACAGCGCAAATGCCATGTTCGCGCCGTGCCACATCTCCTCGACCGCGGTTGCCACCAGTTGCGGCAGGCCCTGCCCGCCGTGTTCCGGATTCTTGGTCAGGCCGTTCCACCCGTTCTCGACAAACTGACCGTACGCCTCCTTGAATCCGGCCGGTGTCTTGACCTTCCCGCCCTCCTGCCATCTCGCGCCTTCGCGGTCACCGACAGCGTTAAGCGGATCGAGCACTTCCGACGCGAACTTCGACGCCTGTTCGAGAATCGCCGCCACCGTGTCGGGCGTCGCATCTTCATAGCCGGGGAGCTTGCCGACCTGCTCGAGCCCGGCGAGCTCGTTCATCACGAACTGTATCTCCTGCAATGGCGCGCGATAGGTGCTCATGCCGTCAGCCCAGTTCCGTGATCAGCTGAGGCACGATCTCGAACAGATCGCCGACCAGCCCGTAATCGGCGATCTGAAAAATCGGTGCTTCGGCGTCCTTGTTGATCGCCACGATGACCTTGCTGTCTTTCATTCCGGCCAGATGCTGAATCGCACCCGAGATACCGATGGCGATATAGAGATCGGGGGCGACGATCTTGCCGGTCTGGCCGACCTGATAGTCGTTGGGCACATAGCCGGCATCGACCGCGGCACGCGACGCGCCGATCGCGGCGTTGAGCTTGTCGGCTAGCGCCTCGAGCATCTTGAAATTCTCGCCGTTCTGCATGCCCCGCCCGCCGGAGATCACCACCCGGGCATTGGTCAGCTCCGGGCGATCGGATTTGGTCAGCTCCTGGCCGAGAAGCTGGACTTGCGCCGTGTCGGCCGGTGCCGCAACGCTCTCGATGGTCGCGCTTCCGCCGGTGCTCGGCGCGGCATCGAAGCCGGTCGAACGCACGGTGACGACGATCTTGGGGTCTTTCGACTGGACGGTGGCAAACGCGTTGCCCGCGTAAATCGGACGGACGAAAGTGTCGGGCGCCTCGACGCCGATGATGTCGGATACCTGCGCGACATCGAGCAGCGCCGCAATGCGTGGCGCCACATTTTTGCCGAAACCCGTCGCCGGCAGGAAAAAATGCGAGTACGACGCCGCCAGCGCCGTCACCAGGAGAGCGAGATTTTCCGCGGTCTGGCTGGCGAGGTGCGCGGCGTCGGCATGCAGGACCTTGGCGACACCGGCGATGCCGGCGGCTGCCTTCGCGGCACCGACCGCGTCGTGGCCGGCGACGAGGACGTGAGTGTCGCCTCCGACCTTCAGCGCGGCGGTGATAGTGTGCAGCGTCGCGCTCTTCAGCGCGCCGTGGTCATGCTCGGCAATGACGAGTGTGGTCACGATCGGTGCCAGTTATTCAAGACGCTGGATCCCCGCTTTCGCGGGGATGATCTGATTGGCGCTCCGCGCCACTCAGATCACCTTCGCTTCGTTGCGTAGCTTGGACACGAGCTCCTTGGCGTCGGCCACTTTGCCGCCACCCTTGCGTTTGGGCGGCTCGACAACCTTGAGGGTCGCGAGTCGGGGTGTCACATCGATTCCGAGCGCGTCAGGCTTGATGATTTCGAGCGGCTTCTTTTTCGCCTTCATGATGTTCGGCAAGGTTGCATAGCGCGGCTCGTTCAATCTCAGATCCGTGGTGATGACCGCCGGGAGCTTCATCGCCAGCGTTTCGAGACCGCCGTCGATCTCGCGCTTGACCGTCGCCCGCTTTTGTCCGCCCTCGTCGGTGATGTCGATCTTGGAGGCGAAGGTGGCTTGCGGCCATCCGAGCAGCCCCGCAAGCATCTGGCCGACCTGATTGGCATCGTCGTCGATCGCCTGTTTGCCCAGTATCACCAGTTGCGGCGCCTCCTTGTCGACAATCGCCTTGAGCAGCTTGGCAACCGCGAGCGGCTGCATCTCGACCGTCGATTCGACCAGGATCGCGCGGTCGGCTCCCATCGCCAGAGCGGTGCGCAGCGTCTCCTGGCACGCGGTGACACCGCACGAAACCGCAATGATCTCGGTAACGACGGCTTTTTCCTTCAGTCGCACCGCTTCCTCGACTGCGATTTCATCGAAGGGATTCATCGACATTTTGACGTTGGCGGTGTCGACCCCGGACCCGTCGGGCCTGACTCGAACCTTGACGTTGAAATCGACCACGCGCTTGATCGGAACAAGAACTTTCATCGACAGGTCCTGAGAGGGGAGATAGACCGCTGAGTGAGCTCGCGGGCCCCGACACGCGAGAGCGCCGAATTATAGCGCGATTGAAGACATGTCAGGCCGCGACGGCGTGTCGAAAATCACGGATGGAGCAACTGGCCAGGCGACAATGCGGGTACCGCTTCCGGTGTCCGCGCCGAGAATACTTGCGCTCATGCCATTGCGATGCAGTCGCTGCGGAGGCGCCGGAAGTGGGACGGTGTGGAGGATAGCGCGCGGCACCGCGATACGTTGCGCCTTGCCTTAAGGAAAGCTTAGCGTTCGACGTTGCACTGTGCGTCCGTCGAACCCATCCGGCCGACCCAACTCAGGTTATTGTTCGCCCGTATCGGGTCGGGAACGATCCGATCCGGGTCGGCGATGACGTCAATGCGCGTTACGTCCGCGGCCTGGACGCGCGTCGGGTTCATCGCCAGCGAAACCGTCGATGCGACCCTGAGCGGAACGATCTGGACCGTGCTGACATCCTCACGCGCGCCATTGGCGGTCGTCACGGTGGCCCCAATGCGGAACGCGCCGAAATCGCCGGTCAGAAGCGCGGTGTTGGCGATGATGTCCGCTCCCATGTTCTGCACCCTGGCGGTGACCACTAATGTTCCATCGTCAAGACGCGTGCAGCTCATGGCCCGCAGATTCAGGTCCGCGCGCGGCAGGCTCTCATAGATAGGATAAAAGTACATGGTCTCGTCCGGAAACGTCAGCATGGTCGGAAAACGGATGGGTTTGAGTTGCGTGTCGACATCCGACCAGGTCGTGAACCGCTGGCTTTGCCCGTACGGGTTAATCTGGCACCCGGCAAGCAAGGTCACCGCGGCAATGAGGCCCCACTGGGCGATTGAACGCATCTAGTTCTCCCTTAAAAAGCGGTCCCAAGGCCCTTGATCCTCAACGATTTCCCTAGCGAGGCGCCGATGGACAGTAGGCCATGATGGTCCGTCACCGCCGGCAGGTCAACTGCGGGCTAACGGCCGGTCAGCTGCAAACGGGCCTGCCTGTCACTCGCAGTGGGGCGGATGGTCGTGAATCAGAGCCTCCAGAGCGGCAAAAAGCTGCTTGTCGGTGGCTTCATCGGTAGCAGCCTGAGCTTCGGCTTCCGGCTTCGGTCGCGGTGTGCCGTCCTCTCCCCAGGCCTTGGCATCGATCAGCGCGCCGCGCTGGTAGCGAAACTCGGCCCGCAGCATGCCGCGCCGGTTCCAGGCGCGTTTGATGCCGTGCAACTTGTCGTCCACATAGGGTGCCTCGAGCTTGCGCTGAAGCTCCCGGCGCGCGCCCGGCGCGGTGTACCAGAGCGCAATGGTGCCGGCCTTGTCATCGTCCTGGTAGGGAATGACCGCGACGCGCGCACCCGATGCGTTCCAGAAAATGAAGGTGCCCGTCTTTCTGCCGTGTGCAAAAGCGCCGACGACGCGCAGATTTCGATCCCGCGTGCGCAATTCGTATGCCCCGTTGGGTATGCCGCTTCGGCACGCGCCGACGACGTCGAAGGTCTGAGCACTTGCCGGCAGCGGGGCCAGCGCGAGTGCCAACGCGCAGCCACCCATCGCACATCCTGATACAACGTGGGAACTCAGAGCTGCGCTCGATGGTGGCTGGGAGCGGTCCGATCAAGCATTAGCTTGGCGGCGCGGAAGTTCGCTCCTGCGCACAATCAGCATGCAGAAGGTCCGGCATTCCCAGGGAGTTCGCGAATGGTGCTAAGCACGGTTGTGTCGACTACGCGTCTTGCCGTCACGCCACGGTCCACCGCATCTGCTTGCACGAGATCATTTCACGCACCTCGCCATAGCGCGCAGCCAAGTAGCGCGGGTTTCCAATGAACTCGGACTTCAGGTGAAAATTCAGCCCCGGCACCACCCAGACACGGACAGTCAAGCGAGTGCCGGAGCTAGTGAATCCCTCGGCCTCCAGTCTGAATGCGTCGAATTCGCCGGCAGGCACACGCGCCCTTTCGCGCGCCACCACCTTGAAATTCAAGTAGGTCTCGTTCGAGGATCCCGGTTCTGTGCCGCGGAAACGGGTCGTCCATTTTCTTCCAATCTGGAGTTCCGCCGGGACGTGCTGGACACGCGGCTCAAAGGTACCTTTCTCGGTCTTGATCAAGTTCCCCAAGGTATCCCAGATGTACATGCCATCGTTCACTTCGACAACGTCGGCGTCCTCGTCGACACGCGTTACGCGCTGCACGCGATCGGGCCGACTGGCGCCGAAGATCGGGTCGGACTCCGCATAGACCACTTCATCGCCCAGCGAGTATCGGCGGTTGATGGCATAGCTCCCGGCGGATAAAGGGTTGGGCGACGGCCGCATCAGCACGGCCACCGGATGTCCCGGTCCGATTTGGAGCTGCGGCTTGGAACCGTCGACAGGCGCGGCCTTCTGCGCAACAACGATCGGCGCGGGCGCCGGCATAGGCGTCGCCGTCACCGGTGGCGAAGTCGCCGCCGTCGCGGCGTATATCGGCGGAACGGTCGCTGCCACCACCCCCACCGTGGGCTTCGCCAGTGCGAGGCGTTCGTCCTCGACACCTATTAGATAGTTCAGCCGGTTCTGCGCGATCTCGTAGAACTTTCCACTTGGGTAGTCGCGCAGATAGGCGACCCAGTCCTGCAGTTGCTTCGACCCCTTGATCCGGTTCCATGTGGCGATCTCGCGCTGGAATTCCGCCTCGAGCTCCGCTTCGGTGAGTTTGCTGCGCGCCGCCGGAAAGACAAACACATCGCTTACCAGCGACGTGGACTCCCAGGGAATCTGGGTGCCCTGGGACGCGACCTGCACCGCAAGCCGCACGCGCTTCAGCGCGTCTTCCAAACGCACGCCTTTGATCGCGAGCTCGCGGATGAGGTTCTCGGTGTAGAGACTGTTGGCGCCGCCTCCGTCCGCGGCCACGTTGCCGGGCGACGTCGAAAACGCAAGCAGGCTGCCGACCGGCGCATCGAACTGCGAGAGGCCTTTCTGCGCGGGCTGGAATCCGGTGCCAAACGGATTGTCGCGACAGGCGTCGAGAATCAGCACGAATACCTTGCCTTTTGCCTTCGACAAATCGTTGAGCAGCTCACCCAGCTCCAGGCATTGCGAGGGAAGGTCGGACGCGGCGGCGACGCGCGCGTCGACCGGCAACAGGTAATTGCGCCAGTCCATCTGGGCGCCATGCCCGGCATAGTAGAAGAACACTTCTCTGGCCTCGCTGCCGCGCGCCATGGCGCCGAACTCCTTCGCTGCCTGGCGCAGCGCATCGCGACCGACATCCGTCTTCAGCGTGACGTCAAATCCTGCCCGCTCGAGCAACGCACCGACCGCCTTCGCGTCGTTGATGGCATTGTTAAGCGGAGCACGCGGGTAGCGGTTGTTACCGACAACGAGCGCGATACGCCAACGATCGGGCGCGGCGCGCGCCGGGATTACACCGCTGCTTGCAAGCGCGGCGGCGACACCGGCCTTAAGAAAATCGCGGCGTGAAGCGGGTGCACCAAACATGAGATCCCCAACCAGATAAAGACCTGAGGCGGACCGGATGCCATATAACGGCGCCGGCGAATTCTGATGGACAGAATATCCTAGATGAGGGTGCTCGGCTTTCCGCCGTCAGAACAACGGATCCGCGATTGAACCGCGCGACTGCGTTTCGGCTGCCCGACCTTCACTTAACAATGCTTCGTCGCGACCACCAGGCCATGATCTCGCCGACAATGCCGCGACGAAACGCAAGCACGCAGACCACGAAAATCGCGCCGGTGATCACTGTTACCCATTCGCCGAACGCGGCGAGGTAATTTTCCAAGCCGATGATGACGAAGGCTCCGACGACCGGGCCGAAGACCGTGCCCATGCCGCCGAGGAGCGTCATGAGGACCACTTCTCCGGACATGGTCCAGTGCACATCGGTGAGCGATGCCAATTGAAAAACGATCGCCTTGGTCGCACCCGCGAGGCCCGCCAGCGTTGCCGAAAGCACGAAAGCGAGGAGCTTGTATCGCTCGGCGTCGTAGCCCAGTGAAATGGCGCGGGGCTCGTTTTCGCGTATCGCCTTCAATACCTGTCCGAAAGGCGAGTGGATGACGCGATAGATCAGCGCAAAGGCGGCCATGAATACAAACAGCACGAAGTAATACATCGTGAGCGTGCTCGACAAGTCCAGCAGTCCGAACAATTTTCCGCGCGGCACCGACTGAATGCCGTCCTCACCGTGGGTGAACGGCGCCTGCAAATAGAAAAAATAGATCATCTGCGCCAGCGCCAGCGTGATCATGGCGAAGTAGATGCCCTGGCGGCGTATGGCGAGTAATCCGGTGACGAGCCCGAGCGCCGCCGAGGCGCCGGTTCCGGCCAGGATCGCGGCCTCGGGCGGCCATCCCCACACCTTGGCGGCGTGTGCGCAGACATAGCCGGCGGTGCCGAGGAACATCGCGTGGCCGAACGAAAGGAGGCCGCCGAAGCCGACGAGCAGGTTGAACGCGCAGGCGAACAGCGCGAAGCACAGGGCCTTCATCAGGAACACCGGATAGATGCCGACGAACGGCGCCACGGCGAGCAATGCGGCCATCGCCGCGATGGCGAGCATGACCCAGGGTTGTCGGCGGGGCGCCGCGACGGCTGCGGCTAGGGGCTCGGTCATGGCCTTATCGCTCCCGGCCGAACAGTCCCGCCGGCTTGATCAGCAGCACGATCACCATGACCACGAAGATGACGGTGTTCGATGCTTCGGGATAGAACACCTTGGTCAGGCCCTCGACGATGCCCAGGCCAAACCCGGTCAGAATGGCGCCGAGAATCGAGCCCATCCCGCCGATCACGACCACCGCGAAGACGACGATGATCAGATTCGCGCCCATCAACGGATTGACCTGGTAGATCGGCGCCGCCATCACGCCGGCAAACGCGGCCAGCCCCACGCCGAAGCCATAGGTCAGCATGACCATACGCGGCACGTTGACACCGAACGCCTGCACCAGCGCGGGATTCTCGGTCGCCGCGCGCAGGTACGACCCGAGCTTGGTGCGCTCGATGACGTACCACGTGCCGAAGCAGACGATGGCCGATGCAAGGATCACCCACGCACGGTACTTCGGCAGCAGCATGAAACCGAGGTTGAAGGCGCCGGCAAACTCCTCGGGCAACCGATAAGGTTGTCCGGCGCTGCCGTAGTACTTGGTGAACACGCCCTGAATCATGAGCGCGAGGCCGAAGGTCAGCAGCAGACCGTAGAGGTGATCGAGCTTATAGAGCCGCGACAGCATGGTGCGCTCGATCGGGACGCCGGTCGCCGCAACGGCGATCGGGGCGATCAGCAGCGCCCACCAGTACCCGACGCCCCAACGCTCGAGCAAAAACCAGGAGCAGAAGGCGCCCAGCATGTACTGCGCGCCATGCGTAAAGTTGATGATGTTGAGCAGGCCGAAGATGACCGCAAGCCCAAGCGACAGCAGGGCGTAGAAGGCGCCGTTGATCAGCCCGATCAGGAGCTGACCGAACAACGCCTGCGTGGGGATGCCGAAGATTTCAGTCATCGGAATTACACGACAATCGCGTCTCCCGAGTGTTACCGTACTTCCCGCACCTTAGCCGTCGTTCCCGCTCAGTTCGGAAAATGAGCGGGAAGCCGGCGGCGTTCCTCCCAAAACTGTAACGCTGTCACTTCACCAGCGAGCAGCCACCGTCGGCTAGCGGCCGGAACGCCTGATCGGCGGGAATTGTCGCGCGCACTTTGTAGTAGTCGTATGGGCCTTTGGATTCCGACGGCTTTTTCACTTCCATGAGATAGGCCGGATGAATCTTGCGGCCGTCGGCGCGGATGGTGCCCTTGCCAAACAGCGAGTCGTCGGTCGGCATTTCCTTCATCTTGGCCACGACCTTGGTTCCGTCGTCGCTCTTCAGCGCCTCGACCGCCTTGAGATAATGCAGCACCGCCGCATAAGAGCCTGCCTGAACCATGGTCGGATATTTCCCGCCGCTGAGCGCCGCAAAGCGCTTCGCCCACGCACGCGTCTGGTCGTTGGTGTCCCAGTAAAAGGTGTTGGTCACGATCAGCCCCTGTGCCGTCGGTAGCCCGAGCGCGTGGATATCGGAGAGGAACACCAGCAGGCCGGCGAGGCTCTGACCCCCCTTGACGATGCCGAACTCGGCAGCCTGCTTGATCGAATTCGTCGTGTCGCCGCCGGCATTGGCAAACCCAATGACCTTGGCCTTCGACGCCTGCGCCTGCAGCAGGAACGAGGAAAAATCCTGCGCGTTCAGCGGATGGCGCACCTTGCCCAGAACCTTGCCGCCATTCTTGAGCACCACGGCTTCGGTATCGCGCTCGAGCGCCAGTCCGAATGCGTAGTCGGCGGTCAGGAAGTACCACGTGTCGCCACCGGTCTTGACGATCGCGCCGCCGGTGCCGTTCGCCAGCATCCAGGTATCGTAGGTCCAGTGGACGGTATTGGGCGAGCAGGCCTTGCCGGTGAGATCGGACGATGCCGCGCCGGACACGAGGAAAACCTTGCGCTTCTCCTTGGTGATCTCGTTGACCGCCAGCGCGACCGAAGATGTCGGAACGTCGACAATGACGTCCACCTTGTCGGTGTCGTACCACTGCCGTGCGATACTCGAGCCAACGTCGGGCTTGTTCAAGTGGTCGGCCGAGACGACCTCGACCTTGATGCCGCGCTTCTCGATGCCGGAGTCTTCGACCGCCATCTTCGTGGCTACCACGGAACCGGGCCCACCGATGTCCGCATACAGGCTCGACATATCCGAAAGCACGCCAAGCTTGATGACGTTGTCGGAAATTTGCGCGCCTGCCACGCCGGCGCCGAGCGCCGCTGCAACCGCAAGACTCAGTATGGTGCGTTTGACGATGTTCATGCTACCTCCTGGTTGTGGTTCCTCTCGCGCCTCGCAGCACGCAATGCAAAAATCGGTAAGAATCGATCGCTCGAGCGCCGGTCAGACGCCGAGGTAGTCGTGCAACTTCGTCATGTTGGCATCGAGCTCGGCGTTGGGGATCATGTCCACAACACGGCCGTTTTCCATGACGTAGTGCCGGTCCGCGACGGTAGCCGCGAAACGGAAATTTTGTTCGACCAGCAGGATCGTGAACCCTTGAGCCTTGAGCTCGGCGATGGTTCGGCCGATCTGCTGAACGATCACCGGAGCGAGCCCCTCGGTGGGTTCATCGAGCAGCAACAGCCGCGCGCCGGTGCGCAGTATGCGCCCGATCGCCAGCATCTGCTGCTCGCCGCCGGAAAGCTTGGTGCCCTGGCTCGACAACCGCTCCTTCAGATTCGGGAACAGCGTGAAGATCTGCTCGAGGGTCAGGCCGCCATCCTTGACCTTGGGCGGCAGGAGCAGGTTCTCCTCGACGTTCAAGCTGGAAAAAATCCCGCGCTCCTCGGGGCACAGCGCAATCCCAAGATGGGCAATCCGGTTCGACGGCAGGCGTATCGTCTCCTCGCCGTCGAGCGAGATCGAGCCCTCGCGGCGGCCGACGATGCCCATGATCGACTTCATGGTCGTCGTCTTGCCGGCGCCGTTGCGGCCGAGGAGCGTAACGACCTCGCCGGCCGCGACGTTGAAGGCCACGCCGTGCAGGATGTGCGACTCGCCGTACCAGGCGTTCAGCTCCCGCACCGCAAGGAGTGACGCGTGCGGGGCACCCTCAGGCATGCCCGGCTCCGAGATAGGCCTGGATCACATTGGGGTTCTTCGACACTGCCGCGTAATCGCCCTGAGCGAGAATCTCGCCGCGGGCAAGGACCGTGATGTGGTCGGAAAGCGTCGATACCACGGAAAGGTTGTGCTCGACCATCAGCACCGTGCGGTTGGCGGCGACTTTTTTGATCAACGCCGCGATCCGATCGACATCCGAATGCGCCATGCCCGCGGTGGGCTCGTCGAGCAGCATCATTTCCGGGTCGAGCGCGAGCGTCGTCGCGATTTCCAATGCGCGCTTGCGGCCATAGGCAAGCTCGACCGCCAGCGTCGCCGAAAATCCATTCAGGCCGACGGCATCGATCAGTTCCAGGGCGCGCGCATTGAGCGCAGCGAGGGTGCCCTCGGCGCGCCAGAAATCGTAGGAGTGGCCGCGTTTTCTCTGAAGTGCAATCCGCACGTTCTCGAGCACGGTCAGGTGCGGAAATACCGCCGAAATCTGGAACGAGCGTGCCATTCCCATGCGTGCGATCGTCGAGGGGCGCGAGCCGGTAATCTCCTTACCGTTGAAAAAGATCTGTCCGCGGGTTGGGGTGAGGAAATGGGTGAGCAGATTGAAACAGGTGGTCTTGCCGGCGCCGTTGGGACCGATCAGCGCGTGGATGGTCCCGCGCTTGACCGAAAGATCGACGCCATTGACGGCGACGAAACCTTTGAACTCCTTGGTCAGGCCGCGCGTCTCGAGTATCGTGTCGTCCGCCATCTGTACCGTCTGGGAAAAAGCGCCCGCGCTCTTTCGTTCAAGGTGTCGCGCGATTATCCGGTCCGCGGCAGCGCTTGGCAATGAAGTTCGGCGTGCAGTCGCTCCGGAGTGGCCGCCTGATTTGGGCTGGCGGCCCCACTTCGGCCTAGCCGCGCCGCTTCGGCCTAGCCACCCCGCTTCGGCCTAGCGGCCCCACTTCGGACTAATCGCCCCATTTCGGCGCGCGCTTGCCAAGGAATGCATCGATGCCTTCCCGGGTATCCGGCTCGAGCATATTGCAGGCCATGACGCCGCCAGCGAGTGCGTAAGCGCCTGCCATGTCGCGTTCGATCTGCCCGTAGAAAGCCCGTTTGCCCAGCGCCACGACGGCGGCACTGCGGTTCCGGATAATGTCGGCGAACTTCGCGATGGCGGCGTCGAGCTCGCTATACGGCACGACCTGGTTGACCAATCCCCAGTTGAGCGCGGTCCGGGCGTCTATCATCTCGCCGGTCAACAGCATTTCCATGGCTCGCTTGCGCGCGATGTTGCGCGCCACGCCCACCGCGGGCGTGGTGCAGAAGATGCCGACATTGACGCCGGGCAGCGCAAATCGGGCATTTTCGCTCGCGACGGCGAGATCGCACATCGACACCAGTTGGCACCCCGCCGCGGTGGCGATTCCGTGCACCCGCGCAATGACCGGCTGCGGCAATCGGGTCAAGGTCAGCATCATCCTGCTGCAGGCGTCGAACATTTCCTGTTGCCAAGCTGGATCGTGGGGCTCGGCGTGCGCGCGAAGCTCTTTCAGATCATGACCGGCGCAAAAGCCTTTGCCGCTTCCGGCGATGACGATGACGCGGACCGCGGTATCCGACGCGAGCCGGTCGAGCTCCGTCTGCATCGCGGCGACCATCGCTTGCGAAAGCGGGTTGATGCGATCGCCGCGATTGAGCGTAAGAGTCGTGACGCCGCCGCTGGTTTCGCTCTGAACCAAAGGCTGCAGTGTCGTGTCGAGCGGGGCATTCATCGCATTCGTCACTCGATCGCGCTCGCCGATTTCGCGCGTTCGCGAAGCAGGAATTTCTGGATCTTGCCGGTGGACGTCTTGGGCAGCTCGCCGAAGATCACTCTCTTCGGCGCCTTGAAGCGCGCGAGCATCGAGCGGCAATGCTCGATCAGCTCGGTCTCGGTGACCTTCGCGCCCGGCTTGATCTCGACGAACGCGCACGGTGTCTCTCCCCATTTCTCGTCCGGCTGCGCCACCACCGCGGCGGCGAGCACCGAGGGATGGCGGTACAGCGCGTCTTCCACCTCGAGCGAGCTGATATTCTCGCCACCCGAAATGATCACATCCTTCGACCGGTCCTTGATCTTGACGTAGCCGTCCTTCTGCATGACTGCGAGATCGCCGGAATGAAACCAGCCGCCGGCGAACGTTGCGGCTGTCGTCTTGGGATTTTTGAGATAGCCTTTCATGGTGATGTTGCCGCGGAACATGATCTCGCCCATGGTCTCGCCATCCCATGGCACCGGCGTCATCGTCTCCGGATCCATCACCGTCATGTCTTCCTGGCAGGTATAGCGAACGCCCTGACGGCCGTTGCGCTCGGTTCGGGTCCCGATATCCAGCGCGTCCCATTTGGCGTGCTTGGCGCACACCGCCGCCGGTCCGTAGGTCTCGGTCAGACCGTAGACATGCGTGATATCGAAGCCGATTCTCTGCATGCCCTCGATCACCGATGCCGGTGGGGCCGCGGCGGCGACCAGCGCGCTGACCTTGTGCGTGATGCCTTTTTTCAAGTTATCCGGAGCATTGATCAGCATCGCGTGCACGATCGGTGCGCCGCAGTAATGCGTGACCTTGTACGTCCGGATCGCATCCAGAACCGCCTTCGCCTCGACCTTGCGCAGGCAGATGTTGGTGCCCGCGTTGGCGGCCATGGTCCAGGGAAAGCACCAGCCGTTGCAGTGAAACATCGGCAGCGTCCACAGGTACACCGAATGCCGCGGCATGCCCCAGTCGATGATGTTCGATAGAGCATTGAGATAGGCGCCGCGATGATGGTAGACGACCCCCTTGGGATCGCCGGTGGTGCCGGACGTGTAGCTGAGTGAGATCGCGTTCCACTCGTCCGCGGGGTGCATCCATTCGAATTCGGGGTCGCCGCCGGCGATGAATTTCTCGTAGTCGCTATCGCCAAGTTTCTTGCCGCCGGGTCCGAGCGCGTCGACGATATCGACGACCTTGATCTTCTTCCTGGCGCGCGAGAGCGCGCCTTCGACGATCGGCGCAAACTCGGTGTCAGTGATCAATACCTTCGCTCCACCGTGCTGGAGCATGAACCCGATCGCCTCGGCATCGAGACGGGTGTTGAGTGTGTTCAGCACGCCACCCGCCATCGGCACACCGAAATGGGATTCGATCATTTCCGGCGTGTTGGAGGCCATCAGCGCCACCGTATCGCCGAGGCGAATGCCGGCTTGGGACAGCGCCGAGGCGAGACGCCGCGAGCGTTCATAAGTTTGCGCCCAGTTGTAGCGCCTTTTGCCGTGCACCACCGCGGGCAGGTGAGGATACACGTAGGCGGTGCGGGCGATCAGCGACAGCGGCGAGAGCGGCGTGTAGTTGGCCGCGTTCTTGTCCAGATCGTGCTCGAAGGAATTGCGTTTGGGCATGCGGTGCGAATCGTCCGCGTTAAAGGCTTTCGTGTTCTGGATGGTAACCCCATCCAACCTACAGCGTCCAAGGAGCCGCCACTGTGAGCAGCGAGCCAGGTCCCGCTCGCGAAGCGAGTGGGGTGCTAGCGACCGCGAATCAGTGCCCGCTGGCAACGCTGGACATTTCGTCTCACGTAAAGCGTCGAAAGGAGCCGGGGCTTGCCGTGGGTGTACCTTTTCACTATGCTGGCCGGTCCTCTAACCGACCGCGAATAGCCATATGGGTCACAGGTTGTCGAAGATCGTCACCCGGACCGGCGACGCTGGCACCACGGGCCTGGGTGACGGCTCACGCGTGGCCAAGGACTCCCATCGCATCGATGCCATCGGCGCGGTCGACGAGTTGAACTCGACGCTCGGCTTGCTGTTGTCGGAGACCCTGCCCGAGGCCTGCGATTCGGTCTTGACGGACGCGCAGCACGACCTGTTCGATCTGGGTGGAGAGTTGTCGATACCGGGACACGTCGCGGTGACCGACGCGCATGTTCTGCGGCTCGAGGCCGCCGTCGAGCGCTTCAACGCGGATCTCTCCCCGCTCAAGGAATTCATCCTCCCCGGCGGAACGCGTGCGGCGAGCCTCGCGCATATTGCGCGTACCGTGTGCCGGCGCGCGGAGCGCGCGCTGGTGCGACTCGCAGTGAGCGAGCCGGTAGGCGATCCCGCGCGCAAGTACCTCAATCGTCTTTCCGATCTGCTGTTCGTGCTGGCGCGGGTCCTCAACCGCGAAGCCAAGGTCGGCGATGTGCTTTGGCGCAAGGATCGCCATCACGCGGCTTGAATAAAATGATGAACAACGCGGGCGTCGGCGAGTCGATCGGCCATGACCCTGGATCCTGACCAGCGGCGACAACGCAGCGTGCGCCTCGCCGATCTCCTGGCGCGCACCGCGCTTTCGGACCAGCAGGCGTTCACCGAGCTTTATCGCCTGACGTCGTCGCATCTATATGCCGTTGCGCTGCGTATATTGCGAGTATCGAGTGCCGCCGAGGAGGTGCTGCAGGAAAGCTACGTCAACATCTGGCATCACGCCCGATCGTACGTCGCCGCGAAGAGCCAGCCGCTGACCTGGATGACCAGCATCGTGCGCAACCGCTGTCTCGATCAGATGCGCCGGCGCGAGGTCGACACGGTCACGATCGATGATGAGGAACAAGGAATGATGCCCACCGACGACCGCCCCAGCCCGATCGACATGCTGCTAGCGAGCGCCGACGCGCTCGCCGTGAAGAGCTGTGTCGAACGATTGGAGGCCGGACAGAAGCAGGCGATCGCGCTCGCGTTCTACCAGGGCCTGTCGCATTCGGAGCTCGCGTCGCATCTTCGTCAACCGCTGGGCACGGTCAAGTCCTGGGTGCGCCGCGGCCTGGAGCGCCTCAAGGCGTGCCTCGACGACGCGGGCCTCAAGCGCTAACGACGCCGACGCGCGAAATCGACGACCGCGATGGATTATCTCAAACCCCAACGACTCGACGCACTGGCTGCCGAGTACGTGCTCGGGACACTCTCGCGGGCGGCGCGCGCGCGCATGGCTCGACTGGCTCGCGGCAACGAAACTGTCGCCGCGGCGCTTCGGTCATGGGAAAACCGTCTGCTGCCGCTCTTGGAGAGCCTGCCTCCCGTCTCGCCCCCCGAACGTGTGTGGCCTGCGATCCTCGGCAGGATCCAGGATCGACGCGAATCAGGCTCGATTTGGACCAACCTTGGACTCTGGCGCGGCCTGACGCTGGCCGGCTTCGCGACAGCCCTGGCGCTGGCGGTGGTGCTCCTGACACCGCGTCCCGAAACGCCGATGGAAACGCTGGTGGCGGTGCTCGCGGGGCAGGATGCGCGCCCGGCATTGATCGTCTCGGCCGATCGGTCCGGGCGAACGCTGACGCTCAAGGCCGTCGCTCCCGTTCAGCCTGCCGCCGACCGCGTGCTGCAATTGTGGGCGCTGCCGGAGCAAGGCGCTCCACGCTCGCTCGGATTGATCCCTGCCTCGGGCGCGGGATTAGGTGCCGTGCGCGTGAATCTGCCGACGCCGGCCGGACAAGTGCTGCAGAACATCCCGGCGCTCGCCGTCAGCCTCGAGCCGGCCGGAGGTTCCCCGACCGGCTTGCCGACCGGTCCGGTGCTCTACTCGGGCCCGATCCAGCGGCTGTATTGACCCGCTGGGCGGGCTAGGACCGGGTGGCGACGACGTCGACCCGGAATGGGACCGACGATGCCTCCACGACCGCGGCCTGGGGCACGCTAACCGTCGTGGAGATGAGTTGCCGGGCACCCGGCGTTACTGCAACCGTACTTTGCGCGAGTGCCGACAGCCCGATGATTACCGCTGTCGTGAGGCCGGCGGCCATAACCACTGCGGGAAACCGATGGCTGTTTTCGTTCATGTACATTGCTATCTCCTGGTGTGCCCGGCAACCCGCCGCGCTTTTCGTTGGCTAGCTTTACTGAGGCTTCGGCTTGTTGGATGCGCCGGCCGGTCGATCCGGATTCAGCGCATTGCCTTGCCATCTGCCTGCACCTTAGCGCACGGCACGGATGGGTCCCAGAGCGATGCGACGAAGCTCTCAAATTCGGGCGCGAGAGTGCGCAACAGGCGATGAGCGGCGCCGGGCGCAGCGCGGTGCGTCCAATCGGGCGGCGCCGGCCGAATGGGCCCGAGGCCCTAGGACCTGCTGACGGTCTGCTCGATGGCGCCGAAGATGGAGTGCCCGCCGTCGTCGAGCATCTCGATGCGAACCCGATCGCCGAAGCGCAGAAACGGCGTTGACGGCTTACCCGCGAGTATCGTTTCCACGGTTCGCTGTTCGGCGATGCAGGAGTAGCCGACTCCTCCGCTCGCGGCCGGCCGGCCGGGACCGCCGCCTTGCTTATTGGACACGGTGCCCGAGCCGATGATGGTGCCGGCAAAGAGCACACGCGTCTTCGCCGCGTGTGCGATCAGATCCGGAAAACTGAATGTCATATCGACGCCAGCATTGGGATGTCCGAAGAGCACGCCGTTTAATTGGGTAAGCAGCGGCAAGTGCAGCTTGCCGCCGCGCCATGCGCCGCCCAGCTCATCCGGCGTCACCGCGACTGGAGAAAAGCTCGACGCAGGCTTGCCCTGAAAGAAGCCGAAACCTTTGGAGAGCTCTCCCGGAATGAGATTGCGCAGGCTCACGTCGTTGACCAGCATCAGGAGCCGCACCTGCGACTCGGCCGCATGCGGCGTCGCTCCCATCGGCACGTCGCCGGTGATCACCGCGACCTCGGCTTCGAAGTCGATGCCCCAACTCTCATCCGGAAATGCGATATCGTCCGTCGGCGCGAGGAAACCGTCCGAGCCGCCTTGATACATCAGCGGATCGGTCCAGAACTCCGGCGGCATGGTCGCGCCGCGCGCCTGCCGCACCAGCTCGACGTGGTTGACGTAGGCCGAGCCGTCCGCCCATTGATACGCGCGCGGCAGCGGTGAATGCGCCTGCCGCGGATCGAAGGCGACGGCCCGAGCCATTTTTCCCTGGTTCAGTTGCGCGTAGAGCTGCTCGAGACGGGGCGCGGCCACGTCCCACGCGTCGAGCGCCGCCTGCAGCGTGGGCGCAATCTCGGGCACGGGTACGGCACGCGAAAGATCGCGACTGACAAGCGCCAGCTTGCCGTCGCGTGAGCCATCCTTGAGCGTCGCGAGCTTCATCTTCAGAAAGCGCTGCTGCGTTTGAGGGTGTAGCCATCGGCGCGATCTTCCATTTCCCAGCCGGCGGCCTGAATTTCGGCGCGCAGGCGATCGGCCTCGGCCCACTGTCGGGACTGCCGCGCGGCGGCGCGTGCCGCGGCCAGCGCTGCAATTGTCTCGGGAATCGACTCGGTCTTGGGCGCCCAGACACCAAGCGCGAGCCCGAACACGCGGTCGAAGTCGAGCAGCGTCGCCTTCTTGGTGCCCACGCCCAAGTTGCCGCGAAGTACCTCCCAAGCCAGCGCCAACGCGCGCGGCAGGTTCAAGTCGTCGTTGATTTCCGCAGTGAAGCGTTCGCGATATCCAGCGTCCGGTTGAGCGCCATTCGCGCCGGTCTCACCGAGCGCGAACACGCCGTTACGAAGTCGCTCCAGCCCTTTCGCCGCCGCGTCCAGCGCGTCCCAGGTGAAATTGAGCTGGGTACGATAGTGTGCGGTCAGGCAAAGGTAGCGATACGCCAACGGGTCGTAGCCGCGATCGATGAGCGTCTGCAGGCGCAGAAATTCACCCGCGGACTTCGCCATCTTGGCATCGTTCGACAATAGAAAATAGGCATGCATCCAGAAGTTGGCGAGCCTCGTCCCGACGCGTGCCTCGGTCTGTGCGATCTCGTTGGTGTGATGGACCGGGATGTGGTCTTCGCCGCCGCAATGAATGTCGAAAAAATCGCCGAGGTACTTCTGCGCCATCGCCGAGCATTCGATGTGCCAGCCTGGAAAGCCGGCGCCCCACGGGCTCTTCCATTCCATTTGCCGATGTTCGCCGGGCGCGGAGAATTTCCAGAGCGCGAAATCGGTAATGCTTTTCTTCTCGCCAAGTCCGACCCGCTTGCCCGCTTCCAGCCCTGCCTTGTCGAGACGTGCCAGAAAACCATAACCCGGCTGCAAGCTGGTATTGAAGTAGATTCCGTCCGACGTCCGATAGGTGAACCCGTTTTTCTCGATGTCGGCGATGAATTCGATCTGGTCTTGAATATGATCGGTCGCGCGGCAAAGCACCGACGGCGGCTCCATGTTCAGGCGCGCCATGTCTTCGACGAACGAATCGGTGTAGAGCTTCGCGATTTCCCACGCCGTCTTGCCGGTGCGGCGCGCGCCCTTTTCCATCTTGTCTTCGCCGGTGTCGGCGTCCGAGGTCAGATGCCCCACATCGGTGATGTTCATTACGTGCCTAACCGCATAGCCGTTCCATTCCAGCACGCGCTTCAGGAGATCCTCGAAAAGAAACGTGCGGAAGCCGCCGATATGCTGATAATCGTAAACCGTCGGCCCGCAGGTATAGAGGCCGGCAGCGCCGGCGACGAGCGGCTCGAACCGGCGCCGCTCGCGCGCGTAGTTGTCGTACAGCATCAATGGCGCTGGCATCATCGGTTCCAAAAAAAGAGCCGCCAGTGCGGTCTGGCGGCTCCATCTTGACTGATTACATCAGGTCGATGATCGAACGCCGCGCACGACGCTTGGACAGATCGTGGTGGAGCGGCATAGAGTGCGGGGACTGCGCCTGAGTGGTGTCGACATGCTCGCATGGTAGCGAATGACGGGTGGAGCAGCAAGAGAGCCGGGAGTCGCCTCTATATTGCGGAACGCGGTAAAATCGCGCCCTTCCGCGATGCCCTCTTCGGCCTTTACTGCTGTCGCTGCCCCGCTGCCGGCCTTGACCCGCCGCGGCGTCGTCGTCCTGCTGCTCATTTTCACCGCGATATGGTTTTCGAATCTCGACTATCGCCGTCTGGTGCATCCGGACGAGGGCCGATACGCCGAGATTCCTCGCGAGATGGTGGCCACCGGCGACTGGATAACGCCGCGGCTGAACGGGATCAAATATTTCGAGAAGCCGGCGCTGCAATATTGGATCACCGCTGCCGCGTATTCGATCTTCGGCGTTCATCATTGGACGGCACGCCTGTGGCCCGCGCTGTCAGGGTTCCTCGGCGTCCTGTTCATCGGTTACGTGGGCCTGCGCCTTGGCGGCCCGCTGCTGGGACTTTACAGCGCCGCGGTACTCGGTGGCAGCGCGTGGTACGTCCTGAACACCCACATCCTCACGCTCGACGCCGGCGTCACATTCTGGATGAGCGTTGGCCTCGGAAGTCTGCTCATCGCCCAGCGCGACGACGCCACGCCCGCGGAGGAGCGCGGGTGGATGCTTGCGACGTGGGCGGCGCTCGCGCTCGCGGTGCTGTCCAAAGGGCTGATCGGCGTGGTGCTGCCCGGAGCCGCGATCGTCATCTATACCTTGCTCCGGCGTGACTGGTCGCTGTGGCGCAGGCTGCACCTAATCGGCGGATCGCTTGTTTTCCTGGCGATCGCCGCGCCCTGGTTCGTCGCGGTTTCCTTGCGCAACGGCGAGTTCTTCGATTTCTTTTTTATTCGCGAGCACTTCGCGCGCTTTCTGACCAACGAAGCACACCGCGAAGGTGCTTGGTGGTATTTCATTCCCATCCTTCTTGCCGGCATTCTGCCGTGGCTCACGGTGTTCCTGTGGACCGCGCGCCGCATGTGGACCGATGCTCCCGTCGGTCGCAAGGGCTTCAGCTGGCAGCGATTCGCGGTGGTCTGGTCGGCATTCATTTTCGTGTTCTTCAGCGTGTCGGGCTCCAAGCTCCCCTCCTATATTCTGCCGATGTTTCCCGCACTGGCGCTGATCCTCGGCTGGCAGCTGACGGTCCTGCCCCAATTCACGCTTGCCCGGCTGACGCTGCCCTTGGTCGCGATCATGGGCGTCGTCGCGTTGATCGCGCTCTTCGCTTATACGCCGCTTGCCGCCCGTTTCGCGGACGCGCGCCAGCCGCTCGAACCGCTTCTCGAATACGGCGTCTGGCTGAAGACCGCTTGCGTGGTCGCATTTGCCGGCGGTGCGCTGGGCCTTTTCTATTTGCGCTCGGCCAAGCGAACCGCGGCCGTCCTGAGCGTATCGCTGACCGCGCTTCTTGCGGCGATGCTGGTGTTGACCGGACACGACACGCTGGCGGAGGCGCGGTCCACCGGCCCGATCGTCTCGCGCATCGTCACGGACTATGGCCCGCTGCGCGCCGACGTCCCCTTCTACACTTTCCGGATGTACGATCAGACCTTGCCCTACTACCTTGGCCGCACCGTGACGCAGGTGGAGCATTTCGACGAACTGGCGATGGGCATTGCCAGCGAGCCCGACAAGGCGATCGCGACCGAGGCTGAATGGCTGCGCCGTTGGAACGCCGCCGCGCAGGCGTACGCGATCATGCAGCCAGACGAGTACCAGCGGCTTCGAAGCACAGGTGTCCCCATGCGCGAGCTCGGCCGTGACGTGCGTCGCGTTATCGTCAGCCGGCAGTAGCATGACTTGGCCAGGGTTTTCATTCCTGATCGTCGGCGTGCTCCTGAACGCGGCGGCGCAGTTGCTGCTCAAGGCCGGCACCAACTCGCTGGGCGTGATTACGCTCACCCGCGACAACTGGGTAGGCGAGTTCGGCCGCATGGCGGTCGAGCCGCATTTCATCGCCGGCGCCGCTTGTTACGGGGTGAGCCTGGTGGTGTGGATACTTGGCCTGTCGCGGGTGCCGGTATCGATCGCTTACCCCCTGCTGTCGGTGGGCTACGTCATCAACGCCATCGCCGCCTATTACCTGCTCGGCGAAGCGCTCACCGCCGCACGCTGGACCGGCATCGGCTTCATCATCATAGGCGTGTGGCTCGTGGCGCGCAGTTAGCCGATGAGATGTCAAACGAGTCTCGAATGAGCTATCTCAAATTTGCCAGCCCCGTGATCGACGAGCCGACCATCGCCGGCGTCGTGGACGTGTTGCGTTCCGGCCAGATCACCAGCGGACCGTGGGTTCAGCGCTTCGAGCACGACTTGTCGGCATTCTGCGGCGGCAGGCCGACGCGGGTGCTGACCTCGGCAACCGCGGCGATCGAAGTCGCGTTGCAGCTCTGCGACATCGGGCCCGGCGACGAAGTGATCACCGGCGCCCAGAGCTTTTTCACCGTCCTCAACATGATCGTCAAGGCGGGTGCCAGGCCGGTGTTCGTGGATTGCGATCTCGTGACGCGCAATATCGACCTCTCGCAGGTCGAAGCCGCGATCACACCGGCCACACGTGCGATCATTCCCACGCATTATCCGGGCGCGCTGGTCGACATGGACGCACTGCTCAAACTGGCGCGGCGACATAAGCTGCGCGTGATCGAAGACGCCGCGCTCGTGATCGGGTCGCAGTGGCACAAAAGAAACATCGGCGCGTTCGGCGATCTGGTCACCTTCAGCTTCCACCCGAACAAGAATGTCACCTCGATCGAGGGTGGAGCGCTGGTGGTCAACGATGCGTCGGAGGCAAAGCGGGTCGAAGTGCTACGCTTTCACGGCATCGAGTACCGGAAGGATCGCACGCGCGACGTCGCTTTTCCCGGCGGCAAATTCAACATGCCCGACGTCAACGCACGCATCGGTTTTGAGCAGCTCGGGCAGCTGTCGTCATTTTTGACCCGGCGGCGGGCGCTCGCCGACCGCTACTTCGCGCGATTTGAGACCGACCCGGTATGTGTCCTGCCGCCGAAACCGACGACGCCGGACGACGAAGGCTATTCGTGGAACATGTTTTGCGTGCTCCTGCCGCTCGATCGCCTGTCGATGGACCGCAAACAGTTCCGCGATACGCTCGAAGGAAAGGGCATCGGCACAGGAGTGTCGTACGAAGCGCTACACCTTTGCACGTTGGGGAGAAAATATGGTGGCCACGAAGGGCAGTTTCCGAACACCGAGCGCATCTCCCGCGAAACCGTGTCGCTGCCTTTGCACGTCGCGATGACCGACGACGACGTGGACCGCGTGTGCGCTGCCGCGGCGGAAGCCATCGCCGCCGCGAAAAGGAGTGAGAGCTGATATGGCAATGCCGATGAGCGTCTCCGCGCCAAAGCTGTCGGTTGTCATTCCCGTCTACAACGAGGAGCCCGGCTTGCAGGCGCTATTCGATCGTCTGTACCCGGCGCTGGACAAGCTGGGCATCTCCTATGAAGTGCTGTTCGTCAACGATGGGAGCCAGGACCGCTCCCCGGCGATGCTCAAGGACCAGTTCCTCAGACGCCCGGAGGTCACCCGGGTCATCCTGTTCAACGCCAATTACGGCCAGCACATGGCCATCGTCGCCGGTTTCGAGCATTGCCGAGGCGAGCGCATCGTCACTCTCGACGCCGACTTGCAGAATCCTCCCGAGGAAATCGGCAAGCTCTTGAGCGCCATGGATGCCGGTCACGACTACGTCGGCGGCGTACGCCGCACGCGCGAGGACTCATGGTGGCGTCACGTCGCGTCAAGAGCGATGAACCGCGTTCGCCAGCGCCTCACCCGCATCAAGATGACCGATCAGGGCTGCATGCTACGTGCCTACAGCCGTGACATCGCGCGCGCCGTCGTGGCGTCGCGCGAGGCCAGCACCTACATTCCCGCGCTTGCCTATACCTACGCGCACAACCCGACCGAGGTCGAAGTCGAGCACGCGGAGCGCCTCGCCGGCAAGTCGAAATATTCGCTTTATAAGCTCATGCGGCTGAATTTCGATCTCATCACCGGATTTTCGCTGGTGCCGCTGCAGATGTTTTCGATGTTCGGGATGCTGGTGTCGGCCGCAGCGGTGGTGGTGTACCTGATCGTCATCGTCCAACGACTCATCCTTTCCGGCTGGCGCGAAGGACTCGCGACGCTCTGGGACCGCGATATCCTGGCCTTTTTTCTCGTCGGCGTGTTGCTGTTCGGGCTGGGCCTGGTCGGCGAGTACGTCGGCCGCATCTACCAGCAGGTGCGTGAACGCCCGCGCTTCACCATTCAGGCATTGCTGGAACAGAAACGCGACGATCCATCCGGCCCGCAATGACCCGAGCCGTCGTTTTCGGCTATCACAACGTCGGCGTACGCTGCCTGCGCGCGCTCATCGCCGCCGGTATCGAGGTGCCGCTGGTGCTGACGCACGAGGACAACGCGGCCGAGACGATCTGGTTCGACAGCGTCGCGCGTACCGCCGCTGAATACGATATTCCAACGATTTCGCCTGCCGATCCGAATGCAGCCGACGTCGTGGCGCGGGTTGCCGTGTGCAAACCAGACTTCCTGTTCTCGTTTTACTACCGGTCGATGCTCGAGGGTGCGTTGCTCGCCTTGCCTCCCAAAGGCGCGCTGAACATGCACGGCTCGCTGCTGCCGAAATATCGCGGACGGGTGCCCGTGAACTGGGCCATCATTCACGGCGAGACCGAAACCGGCGCCACCCTGCACTACATGATCGATAAAGCCGACAGCGGCGACATCGTTGCGCAACAGGCCGTTCCGATCCTTCCCGATGACACCGGCAAAGAAGTGTTCGACAAGGTCACCGTCGCCGCGGAGCTGGCACTGAGCGGTGCCCTGCCCGCGCTGATGGCGGGCAACGCGCCGCGGATCAAACAGGATGCCAGCGCCGGTACGTACTATGGCGGACGCAAGCCCGAGGACGGAACGATCGACTGGTCGAAGAGTGCGATCGCGATCCACAACCTCGTTCGCGCGGTCGCGCCGCCCTATCCGGGCGCCTTCACCATGCTTGCCGGCAGACAGGCGCGCCTCTTGCGAACGCGGGTGCTTGATGCCAACGCTGTGCCCGCGCACGGTCCATCGATGGCGGTGGCAAACGGTCGTCTCGTCGCGCGCTGCGGCGGCGGGGGCGCGCTCGCGATCCTTGAGCTGGAGGTCGACGGCGCGGAAGTGTCGGCAAGGGACTTCGTGGCCACGCACGGCGCCGCCTACGGAGCAGTCGGCGTGCCGCTCGGCGGCTGATCGATCAGTTTGGCCCGGTCGGCGAAAGGCCGGGTAGAATGCGCGGCTGCTCGGGTGCCTTCTGGCAGCGTGCTGCGGCTTGCGGTGAAGTCCCCTTCCCATGCGAAAAATCCTCATCCTCGGCGTCAACGGCTTCGTCGGCCACCATCTTTCGAAGCGCATCGTCGCCTCGACCGATTGGGAAATCCATGGCATGGACATGCAGACCGATCGCATCGGCGATCTCATGCCGGAGAAGCGCTTTCACTTCTTCGAGGGTGACATCACCATCAACAAGGAGTGGATCGAGTACCACATCAAGAAATGCGATACCGTTCTGCCGCTGGTGGCGATCGCCACGCCCGCGACCTACGTGCGCGAGCCGCTGCGCGTGTTCGAGCTCGACTTCGAGGCAAACCTGCCGATCGTGCGCGCCTGCGTCCGCCACAAGAGGCGCATCGTCTTCCCCTCGACCTCCGAGGTGTACGGAATGTCCCGCGACGCCGAGTTCGATTCGGAGCGTTCCGAGCTGGTGCTGGGGCCGATCAACAAGCCGCGCTGGATCTATTCCTGTTCCAAGCAGCTGATGGACCGCGTCATTCACGCTTACGGCATGCAGGAAGGGCTCGACTACACCCTGTTTCGTCCCTTCAACTGGATCGGCGCCGGGTTGGATTCGATCAATACCGCCAAGGAAGGGTCGTCCCGCGTCATCACCCAGTTTCTGGGCCACATCGTGCGCGGCGAGCCGATCAAGCTCGTCGACGGGGGAACGCAGAAGCGCGCTTTTACGTACATCGACGACGGCATCGATGCCTTGCTCAAGATCATCGCCAACGACAAGGGCATCGCCAGCGGCAAGATCTACAACATCGGCAACCCGCGGAACAACTTCGCGGTCAGGGAGCTCGCGACGATGATGCTCGAGCTTGCGCTCACCTATCCCGAGTATCGCGACAACGCGGCGCGGGTCGAGCTGATCGAGACCACGGCCGATGCCTATTACGGCAAGGGCTATCAGGACGTGCAGAATCGGGTGCCCAAGATCGATAACACCTGTGCCGATCTGGACTGGATGCCCTCGGTGAACATGCAGGACGCGTTGAAGCGAATCTTCGACGCGTACCGTGGCCAGGTAGCAGAAGCACGCCGGCTGGTCGACTAGACGTCTGCCGACACGCAGGCGCCATGCTCCTCGCTTTGAAAATCGATGTCGACACCTTACGCGGTACGCGCGAGGGCGTGCCGAACCTGGTCGAGCTGCTGCGCAGACACCAGGCCGGGGCCACTTTCCTGTTCAGCGTCGGGCCCGATCACACCGGTCGCGCGATCAAACGGGTGTTTCGTCCCGGGTTTTTCAGCAAGGTGCGACGGACCTCGGTGGTCAAGCACTATGGCGTCAAAACACTGCTTTACGGCACGATGCTGCCGGGACCCGATATCGGCAGGCGGGCGGGCGACGTCATGCGCAGCGTACGCGACGAGGGCTTCGACGTCGGCGTCCATTGCTGGGACCACGTCAAGTGGCAGGACGGGCTCGATGGCGCCGGCGCCGAATGGACCGCCGAGCAGATGCATCTCGCATGCCAGAGGTTTACGGAAATCTTCAAAGAGCCGCCGTTGACGCACGGTGCCGCGGGCTGGCAGATGAACGTGCACGCGCTGCGGCTCACGCAAGTGCTGGGATTCCAGTTCTGTTCCGACGGGCGAGGCGTGTTTCCGCATCTTCCGGTGTGGAACGCGGAACTGGTGCGCTGCCCGCAGATTCCGACGACATTACCGACGCTCGACGAACTGATCGGCAGCGACGGCATCACGGAAGACAATGTGGCCGAGACGCTGCTGGCGATGACCGCCACGACGCCGGCATCGCCGGTTGCCGCCGCCCACGTTTTCACGCTTCATGCTGAGCTCGAGGGCATGCGCCTCTCCCCCGTGCTGGAGAAACTCGTCATCGGATGGAAAGCGCAGGGCTACCGGATCACGTCGATGCGCGGCTTATTCGATACGCTGCAGCCCCTGGCGCTGCCGCGTTGCGAAGTCGCACCCGGGACGATCCCCGGCCGCAGCGGAACGGTGTTCCGCCAGGGGCGCGAGTTTCTAGGTGATGTCGATCTCGCGACCGCAGCCTAGCGGCCTCGCATTGCCGGCCTTCGGCTGTGGCGCGGACGCTGCCGCTCTCACTGCGCTTGTCCCTACCGAAGTCAGGTTTCTGGTTTTTTTGACTCAATGACCACGGAGAAAAGCATGGCCAGCCAAAAACTTGTCGACTTCACGGCGTCCGGCACGGGCGGCGACTTCAAACTTTCGGCGCAAAAGGGGCACCCGGTCATTCTGTACTTCTATCCCAAGGACAACACGCCGGGGTGCACGGTCGAAGGTGCGCAGTTCCGGGATCTGCACAAGCAATTTGCGAAACTGGGCGCGGTGGTCGTCGGAGTCTCGCGCGATAGCCTGAAATCGCACGAGAACTTCAAGGCCAAGATGACTTTCCCGTTCGAGTTGCTCTCCGACGCCGACGAGGCGCTGTGCGAACGGTTCGGCGTCATAAAGATGAAGAACATGTACGGCAAAAAAGTCAGAGGCATCGAGCGCTCGACCTTCCTAATCGGCTCCGACGGCAAGATGGTGCGCGAATGGCGCGGCGTGAAAATACCCGGTCACGCGGAAGAAGTCTTGGAGGCCGTAAAATCGCTTTGACGACGCTGTGTCATACGCTGTTCATGCGGACATGACCGGTCGGCTCGTCTGAAATCCGGACCCCGGCTGGGTACGCGGTTACTTGGCGTTTGGTCAATGCGCGAAGTCCTGGACGCTGTCCGTCGGTCTCGCGGCGGAGCCGCGCAACATCTCCACCACGGCGCCGACCGTTTCCTCGCCGGCGCGTGATTGCATCTCGGAGGACGAACCACCGCAGACTCTTTGGCAGAATTTGTTGGTCGGCCCTTCGAAATCGCAGTGCGACGCGCCCTTGAGGACCACCGAGCGCAGTAAGTGCGGCACCGCGCGCGCGATCGTGCGTCCGCTGCCAAACAGGTTGCAGCCCGAAGGCTCCGCAAGCAGCACGACCGCGGGCGCGGTAAGCTGCGAAGCGGCGTGAGCTCCGCTGCCTGTCCTGTCGACAGGATCCAACCCCACCCATCCGGCGAGATGCGGCAACTTCGCTGCGGCCAGCACCGTCGCCAGCCCGCCTGCCGACGTTCCGATCAGTACGAGGCGAGATTGCTCGATCGCCGGCAAGCCGAGCGCACCCGTCTCGAGCTTGTGCGCGAGCTCTTCGATGGCGTCGCCGTTGCCCCAGTGATTCAGGGTGTACGGCAGATCCGGAATGAGGGCAGTGACACCCGCGGCAGCGAGCGCCTCTCCCAGATCGCGGTGCCGCGCGCGCGAACGCGCGAAACCGTGGGCAACGATGGCCACACCGTCGGAGGGCCCGGCGTCCGGCTCGTAAACATCGACATGGACCCGGTGTCCGTCGAGCTCAACGACGTCGGTGTGCAGAATGAAAGGTGCCGGCTGGGCGAACGCGGCGGCGCACATGAGACATGCGATCGACAGTGAACAGCGGAGCATTGCGGTGGCGGATCGCAAGGTAGATGACCGGGTTCGAATCAGAGACGACGGCAACTCTAACAGGTGTAGTCGATCGAAGGAATGAACCGTCGCCGACGACTGTGCCGTTTCCACCACAAGCGATGCCCTCGATTGGCCGCGGCGACCACTCTCCCTTGTGTTCGCCCTGTGCCGTCGCTACGATGGAGTCGCAACTCATCCGATCGCCCAAGGAGGCTCATGGTCGAGCGCAAACTTCGCTCCGCGCTTCACGTCGACACACCCGTCAAGACATCCACGCCGAAACTGTTCGTGCTCGACACCAACGTATTGATGCACGACCCCACCAGTTTGTTCCGCTTCGAAGAGCACGATATCTTCCTCCCGATGCTCACTCTGGAGGAGCTCGATAACAACAAGAAGGGCACCACCGAAGTCGCGCGCAATGCACGCCAGGCTTCGCGCTATCTGGACGAGCTGGTCAGCGCGGCGAGCGCGATCAGCCCCGGCAACATCAGCGCCGGCATCCCGCTCAAGCCGCGTAGCGGCGGCGCCGCGAGCGGACGGCTGTTTGTTCAAACCGAGGCGATCTCGACCACGCTTCCGCCTTCGCTGGCCGGTGGCAAGGCCGACAACCAAATCATCGCCGTCGTCATGCATTTGCAGCGGGCGCATCCCAATCGCAGCGTCATCCTGGTGTCGAAGGACATCAACATGCGCATCAAGTCGCATGCGCTGGGAATCGCGGCCGAGGATTATTTCAACGACAAGGTGCTCGAGGACACCGACCTCCTTTACAGCGGGATGCGTGAGCTGCCCGCGGATTTCTGGGACCGGCACGCCAAAGGGATGGAATCCTGGCAACAGGGTGGACTTACTTTCTACCGCGTCACGGGGCCCTTGAGCGCCAGCCTCCTGATCAACGAATTTCTTTATCTCGAAGGCAAGGGGCCGGGCGAAACTCCGCTGTACGCGATCGTAAAAGAAGTTTCCGGCCGTACTGCGCTGTTGCAAACGCTAAAGGACTACACGCATCAGAAGAACAACGTGTGGGGCATTATCGCGCGCAATCGCGAGCAGAATTTCGCGCTGAACCTGCTGATGAATCCGGACCTGGATTTTGTCACGCTCCTCGGCCAGGCCGGCACCGGCAAGACGCTGCTGACGCTCGCCGCCGGGCTAATGCAGACATTGGAATTCAAGGTCTATTCCGAGATCATCATGACCCGCGTCACGGTGCCGGTGGGCGAAGACATCGGATTTCTGCCCGGAACCGAAGAAGAGAAGATGAACCCGTGGATGGGCGCGCTCGAGGACAATCTCGACGTGCTCAACAAGACCGACGACGAGGCCGGCGAGTGGGGACGTGCCGCGACGCGCGATCTCATCCGTTCGCGCATCAAGGTGAAGTCGCTCAACTTCATGCGCGGACGCACATTCATCAACAAGTACCTGATCATCGACGAGGCGCAGAACCTGACGCCGAAGCAGATGAAGACCTTGATAACGCGCGCGGGGCCGGGCACCAAGGTCGTTTGCCTGGGAAACATTGCGCAGATCGACACGCCGTACCTGACCGAGGGCAGCTCCGGTCTCACTTACGTCGTCGACCACTTCAAGGGGTGGTCGCACAGCGGCCACGTCACCTTGCAGCGGGGCGAGCGGTCGCGGCTCGCGGATCACGCGGCCGAAGTGCTGTAGGGCGGAATTGGTTCTAGAATGCGCGCGTGATGACATTTCCGCGCGCGCTCCGACATCTTGGCGCCGTCATGCTGTGCGCCGCGCTCGGCGCGTGCAGCCAGGAGCCCACGCGCCCCGATCTGGCAAGGCTCTACCGCATCGGCAGCGAAGGTGCCGACACCACGCCAGTCATCGTCATTCCCGGTTTGTTCGGCTCGCGCTTGCGCGATCGCACGACCGGGGCGGAGATCTGGCCAGGGTCGACACAGATGATCCTGTTCGATGATTACCATTCGCTCCGGCTCGACTTCGACCGTACGTCGCTGCAGGTCCGTCCCGACAACAACGAGGCGTTCGGCATCACCGACGCCGCGCTGGGCCGGGATTTCTATGGTCAGATCATCGACGCGCTGCAGCGCTTTGGCGGCTATGTGAAAGCGACGCCGGGCACGCCCAGCGTCCCCGGCGAGCGGCGCTACTACCTCTATCCCTACGACTGGCGGCAGGACAATGTCGATGCGGCACGCGGCCTCGACCGGCTGATCGAGACGCTGCGCCACGATTACAACGACCCGACGCTGCGTGTCGATATCATCGCCCACAGCATGGGTGGGCTGGTCGCCCGCTATTTCCTGCGCTATGGCCCGGTCGACGTGCTCGACGGCAGCCAGCAACTGGTCACGCTTTTCGGCACGACGCGAGTGCGCAAGCTCATCCTGCTCGGCACGCCCAACATGGGCGCGGCGTCGGCGCTGCATGCGTTCCTGGTCGGGGAGCCCATCGGCTTCAAGCGGATTCCACAGGAAGTCCTCGCCACGCTGCCGTCCGGCTACCAACTCTTCCCGCATCCGCTGGTCACCTGGCTGATCGATTCCAACGGCGCCGCAAGCAACGACGAGCTTTTCGACGGCGAGGTCTGGCGGCGCTACCGATGGTCGATCTTCGATCCCGCGATCGAAGCACGCATCCGGGCGCAACACGGAAAAGATGCCGACGCGTATCTGGCGGCGCTGCGTCGATACTTCGTTTTTCGGCTGGAGCGTGCACGCCGCTTTTTATGGGCGCTGTCGACGCCCGAGCCGGCGACGCCGATACGCTATGTGCTGTTCGGAGGCGATTGCACGCTCACTCCCGCGCGGCTCGCCCTCGAGGACGAGGCCGGCACACCCATGGCGCGGCTATACCCCGACGATATCCGGCGCCGAATGCCCGGCGTACGCTACGATGAGCTCATGCTCGAGCCCGGCGACGGAAAAGTAACCAAGCCCTCGCTGCTCGCGCGGGAAACACTGGACCCCAGTGCACCGCAAAGCGAAGACAGCTTCATTCCCATCGCCTATTGGTTCTTTCTGTGCGAGCGCCACGATCGATTGACCGGCAACATCAACTTCCAGGACAATCTGCTCAATGTGCTGCTTACGCGAAGTCTGCCGTGGGAGATGAGCGCGCCGGCGCCGTGATCGGTACCGCCATGCATGCGAGACCGCGCCTGTGGCTTGCGAGGCGCGAACCGGCGATTGCAGTTCGCCTTATCTTGATTTCCGCGTTCGCATGCGCGCTTTTTCTGCTGGCTGCTTCCGCGGCCGCCCAACCGACAGTGACCATCTCACCGCCGCAGGTAAAGGGCCAGGAAGGCAGTCCGTCAGTGCCGTCGACCGCTACCGACCAAGCTACCGCCAAACGTCTCGAAGAAGAACGGCGGTTTCGAGTCAATCGCATTATCGTCGAGGGATTTCGCGATCCCGACGATCGCCCGCCGCGATCGCAAATCCTCGAACAACGGTTTGCGGCAGGGCTGAATCGTGGCAGCCCCGAACTTGTGGCCGGAAAGGTCTACGACGGCTGCCACTTCGATGGATCTTTTTTTAGCTGCGCAGATCCGCTGAGCTCGGCGCTGAGGAATTTGCGGCACGCGCTGCGTTGACAGGCAGCACGTGTTTTTTCCCTGCCTCATCCGAGGCCTTGCCGTGAAACAATCACATTCCGAATCACCTTCGGCTCTTCCATAAGCTTCTGCCAGCGAGCAGGTAATAGGCCGCCATCGACGCCTATCTCCCAGCACATGAAGCCCCGCGATTCCAGGAACTGCACCACAAAGCTCGCATCGCACTCAAACCCAGCCATCATAGCCGGACAGAACTCCATCATCATCTTGAGGTTTGGCGAGCGATCGATGATCTTGGACATACCCTTCAGCGCAAGACCTTCCGCACCCTCGATGTCCATCTTGATGACGTCGACCTTGTCGAGCTTGCCGCCAAGATAGTTGTCCAGTGAGACGCATCTCACGGATTCGCGCTCGAGTCCGGTGGGGGTATCTGACTTCGTCCCGTGCGGCCGCCCCATCTCGATGTGGCCACCGCCGGACCAATGCCGGTCAAATGCCAATGTCACATCGCTATCCGCGTCACTCAGGGCAAGGTTCGCCACCGAGACGATGTCGCCAAGCCCGTTTACGCTCACCGATGCCATGATCAGGTCGTAGAAGCTCTTGCTCGGCTCAAAAGCATAGACGTGGCCGCCCGGTGAAATACGCTGCGTGGCAATGAGCGAATAGAAACCATGGTTTGCTCCGACGTCTAGCACGACGTCGCCCGGCTTGAGAAGATTGCAGAACGCGGTCGCGTAATTCGATTCCCACCAGCCGCCAAGCATCAAGTGCGTTCCGATATTCACACTGCGCGTATCCACGAAGATTTTCTGCCCCGACCTGAGATAGGTCAGAGCTCGGTGTTCTCCGAGATAGGCGACTTGCGAGAATAGAATGTCTTGCTCCGCGCCGCTTCGCTGGGTAAGCGCTTGCAAGCTCGACGCCGTGCCCTGAACAGCGATCTCTATGCGGTTGAGCCGCGACGACAGGTCGCCCGGTGGCGTAGGCTGAAGAACCTCCTGGCGCAATGCTGCAACGTCCTGCAACGCCTTCGACTCGGCGACACGCATGAAATCATCGAAGAAATTAGGCGGTGCCGCGAAGCGGGGTTTGAGCTCGGCCTTCTCGCTCGCAAGATAGAAACGATTCACCCCGTCGAAGTAGACAAATGCATAGCCGGCATCTGTCAGCAATCGTTCCCACTTCTCGTGCTCCGGAATCTGCGTCAACGGAGCAACCGCCTCGACCACAACAATCCACGGTCGATGCTGGCTCAGCCCGGCGCCCTGCAGGACATCGGCTTCCGACCCCTCGACGTCGATCTTGAGAAAGTGGACCTGACCTTTGACATGCTCGGTCCAGATGTCCGCAAGCCGCCTTTGCGCCACTCGGCGCCGTGATGCGGTCCAACCAGCGTCAAGGTGCCTGGCAGCTATTTGCGGGTCGAGCGTCGACAAGCCTGTTTCTGGAATTTCGAAAAACTCACGCTCTATCTCCTCCACGCCAACAGCCACGCGCAGGTTGATGTCGCGCGGCCGAGCCCGGCACAGCAATTCATGGTACTTCGGGACGGGCTCGATATTGATGCCGGACCAGCCACGCTCATAAAAAGCGCGCGTTACGGAGTCGACGTCGGGATCCTGGGCGCCGACATCGACATAGAACCCTTGCGACACGTCCTTAAGCGCACGCCACAACATCACGTCTTCGTAATTCTGCGCATATGAAATAAAGGCCATGGTTCTCTTCGAGATGCTAGAGCAGTCCCAGTTCGGTGAGCCGTCCGCGCATCAATGCCGCCGCATTGGCGTGCGTAAAACGGCTTCGGATGTCATGCTGGCCGCGCTGCGCGATCCGTGTCCTGAATTCGACATCGTCGACCAGCCGCGCCATCCAGTGCGAGGCTTGCGCAAGATCCGGCTCTGCCCAGCGAAACCGCTCGTCATCGTAAAGATACTCGCCCTTCCGAATGGGGACGAGCCGATAATCGACGAGGCAGCTATTGTCGGCATCCATGAACTCGAGATTTCCGGAATAGGCGGTACCGATCACCGGCTTGCCCAGATACATCGACTCGGCCAGGCCCAAGCCCAGGCCCTCGGCCCGATGCAGCGAAATGTAGGCATCCACCACGCTCTCAAGACCAAAAACCTGGTCCCGACTGAGGAATTCATCGGTGATGATGATGCGCTCGTCCCCACCGATAAGCTGCCGTATCTCGCGCAGCTTGTCGGGGCGGTTGGCACCGTTGATCGACTTGATGACGAGCCCAACGTCCCGGCGTGCGTCGGCGAAGGCGGATTTGAAGGCCGCGATGGCGCCCTCCGGATTTTTCCTCATCACGAAAGAGTTGAAATCAAAACTGAAGAGGAAAAGGAAGCGGTCTTCTGGAAGCGAGAACTCCGCGCGGGTGTAGGACCGTGAAAGGTTCACTTCTATCGGTGTCGGCACTTTGGTCACCGGTTTCGATGTCACGGACCGCATCGCTTCGCGCACAAACTCCGTCGCGACCCAGATTTCATCCACGGAGTCGATGGCGTACAGCCACTCCCTCGGGATCCGCTCGAGCTCCCAGAACCAAAACCCTATGTTGTATCTGGGCATGGCCGTGCCTGATTTCAGCAGATGGCGGACCGGCTTCAACATGTCGGGGTTGAGGCAAAAAACCGAACACGCATGCCGCAACTCATCGGCGATGTATGAACCCAGCGTGCGATCTGCCTGGCGGGTTTTCAGCCGCATATCCACGTCCCGCACGACGAAAGGTATCTCGCCCAGCAGACACGCCTTGGCCAAGGCGCGCAGATTCTCGGCGAGGCCGAATTCTCCAAATGCAAATCCGACAAGATTGACGCCGGGAAGGGCCGCGGTGCCCGTCGTCGCGATTCGGCGCCTCGCGACTTGCCCGGCCAGCAGTTCCAGGCGCTCGAGCGGAAAGGCGAGTACGTGGCCCACCTGAAAAGACTTCTTGAGAAACTGCATCCGCCAGTTGTGTAGCGACGGTGCATAGGGGTTGCGAGGCGCTATACCGTCGCAGGCCTTGGCATAAAACTCGGTGAACATGGCAATCTGAGCGACTTCCTCCTGCTGCCGCAACAGCGTCGATTCATCTCTGCTTGCAGCAATGCGACGCCGATACTCGGCTGTCGGAACGAACGCAGGCTCGTCGAACCACACGGCACGAAGGCTGAAGTCCCATGCGTAGAAGTGGGCCAGATCCCTGAAACCGCCAACGCGGTCGAAGAGTCGGCGGCTGAAGAAGAGATTGCCGACCGCCACAGCGACGAAAACTTGATCGATGAGCGAATAACCGATCGTGTCAGCCTCCTCGATGCGGCGAAGCGGCTCTGTCCGGCCGCTGATTGCGGAGTCGTGTTCGGCATCGATCACATGATCCGCGTCGGCGATGAAGTCGACGCCGCTGAATCCCCACGCCAGCCCTCGATCAGCCACGTCGCGCACCATGGCTGCAATACGGGTTTCGCTCAGTCGATCCCGCGCGTCAAGCACGTTAACGAATTCGCCCGCTGAAGCGCGAACGCCGGCGTTGATCAGCGACGGCTCGTTTGCGCCCGGGAGCGCCAACACACGGTGCGGAAACGGGCAGTCCTGGAGCATGTCGTCGATGCTCACCGAAGTGTTCGGGTCGGTGTCTCCGGACACGACGATCAACTCGACCCTTGGATAGGTCTGGCCATAGACCGACTCCAGAGCTTCCCCGATCCAGGACGTTGAATCCAGGCTGACGAGGATGATGCTGACCAGAGGCGTGCCCCCGCTTTGCTGCTCGAGCAGGCCTGCTTGCCAGGCGCCGTAAGCGGTACGCTTCGACACCGAAAAATCGCTGTCTATCCCGGACAGCGCCTGCGTAAACATGAAATTGAGATCTGTCCAAACGGCGTATTGCCCGGAAGGACTGAGGGGGATCCCTTGCATCGATCTGGCCGCCGCAATGAGGTTCAGCAGCGCGTCCGCGCTCTCGCCCCGTTCGAAGGCGCAGCGCCCGAGAAGCCGCAAGGCCTCCGGATGATTTGGCGTAAGCTCAAGCGCCTCGCGACAGCGCTGCTCTGCGAACGTYAGGTCGCCGGCTTCGAGACGCTCCGCAGCCTCGTCCAGCGGGTTCGCCGAAATTCCCGGCACCTGCGCCGGCCGACGTGGCGTCGCAACGCCAGCGGCCAAAGCTCCATGACAATCTTTATACCGTTCCCCGCTCCCACATGGACACGCGCTGTTGCGTCCGACCGTCGCCATGCCTCTAGTGTACTGAGTTAATAATTCGTTGAATCATTTATCGACCTTGCTGT
>JRHI01000582.1_pt1 | contig 38179 bp, 42 predicted proteins | sample 215371 | NCBI WGS metagenome assembly JRHI01 (sample SAMN02929681, study PRJNA255918) | sediment metagenome | biome: cave system; feature: Ice Cave; material: Sediment; isolation source: sediment from deep within a dark volcanic ice cave with no known source of... ... | reverse complement strand
GAAGCAGTGGTACTATACCATCTTGGAGGCAACGGTTACAGTAGAATTACCGGCAACGCCCGCGCGATGCCAGCATCTCAATGCGGTTCGTAGATGATGGCCTGGTCGCGGTCCTGTTGCTACACTGTGGCCTCGATCGCCTTCCGCCTTTCCTGGCATGCACGAGAGGAGCCGTCTGATGGACAAGCCTCTGTCCGCCGACCTGCTGCAGAAGATGGACGCCTACTGGCGGGCCGCCAACTACCTGTCGGTCGGCCAGATCTACCTGCAGGACAACCCGCTACTCAAGGAGCCACTCCAGCTGAAACACGTCAAGCCGCGGCTCCTCGGCCACTGGGGCACGACGCCCGGACTTAATTTCATCTATGTCCATCTCAATCGTCTTATCAAGCAGTGCGACCTCGACGCGCTCTTCATCTGCGGCCCCGGGCACGGCGGCCCCGGCATGGTCGCCAACACCTACCTCGAAGGCACCTACAGCGAGCTGTATTCCAACATCTCCCAGGACGAGGAAGGCATGAAGCGGCTGTTCAAACAGTTCTCGTATCCCGGTGGCATTCCCAGCCACGCCGCTCCGGAGACGCCCGGTTCCATCCACGAAGGCGGCGAGCTCGGCTACGCGCTGTCCCACGCTTACGGCGCCGCATTCGATAATCCCGATCTGTTCGTCGTCTGCGTCATCGGCGACGGTGAAGCGGAGACCGGCCCGCTCGCCACGAGCTGGCACTCGAACAAGTTTCTCAACCCGGTCCACGACGGCGCCGTGCTGCCGATCCTGCACCTGAACGGCTACAAAATTGCTGGCCCAACCGTGCTGGCGCGCATCAGTCACGAGGAATTGGAAGACCTCTTCCGCGGCTACGGTTACCTGCCGTACTTCGTGGAGGGCGACGAGCCGGAGACGATGCACCAGCTCATGGCCGCCACGCTCGACCGCATCGCCGGGGAAATCCGCACGATCCAGGCGGATGCTCGCAAGAACGGTTTCCTGGAGCGGCCGCGCTGGCCGATGATCGTGCTGCGCACGCTGAAGGGTTGGACCGGGCCAAAGAAGGTGGACGGTCAGCAGGTCGAGGGAACGTTCCGCTCGCATCAGGTGCCGCTCGCCGACCTGGCGAACCGGCCGGACCACGTCCAGCTGCTCGCAGAGTGGATGAAGAGTTATCGCCCCGAGGAACTCTTTGATGCGGACGGCCGGCTACGTGGCGACCTGGCCGAGCTGGCGCCCGCGGGGCCGCGGCGCATGGGAGCCAATCCGCACGCCAACGGCGGGCTGCTCCTCCGCGACCTGAAGATGCCTGACTTCCGCAAGTACGCGGTCGAGGTGGCTCGACCCGGCGCCGCGAACGCCGAGGCCACGCGCGTACAAGGGAAGTTCATCCGCGACGTTCTGGAGCTGAACCAGGAGCAGCGGATTTTCCGGATCTTCAGTCCCGATGAAACCGCCTCCAATCGCTGGGACGCCGTCTTCGGCGTCACGGACCGTATTTCCACCGCCGAGATAATGCCGACCGACAGCCACGTCGCGCCCGACGGCCGGGTGATGGAAATGCTCAGCGAGCATCAGTGCCAGGGCTGGCTCGAAGGTTATCTCCTGACCGGCCGGCACGGCTTCTTCAGCTGTTATGAAGCGTTCATCCACATCGTCGATTCGATGTTCAACCAGCACGCCAAATGGCTGAAGGTGACGCGGCACATCCCCTGGCGCCGGCCGATTGCCTCGCTCAACTACCTGCTGACGTCGCACGTCTGGCGGCAGGACCACAACGGGTTCAGCCACCAGGATCCCGGCTTCATCGACTACGTCGTCAACAAGAAAGCGGAGATCATCCGCGTCTACCTGCCGCCGGACGCGAACACGCTTCTGTCGGTGACGGACCACTGCCTGCGCAGCCGGCACTACGTCAACGTCGTCGTCGCCGGCAAGCAACCGGCGCCGCAGTGGCTCGACATGGATTCGGCCATGAAGCACTGCACCGCCGGCATCGGGATCTGGGAGTGGGCGAGCAACGACCAGGGCGGTGAGCCGGACGTGGTGATGGCCTGTTGCGGCGACGTGCCGACGCTGGAGACACTGGCCGCCGTCGAGTTGCTGCGGAAGTATTTCCTCAATCTCAAGGTGCGCGTCATCAACGTCGTGGACCTCATGAAGCTGCAGCCGGCCACTGAACATCCGCACGGACTGAGCGACCAGGACTTCGACGTGCTCTTCACCAGGGACAGACCCATCCTCTTTGCGTTCCACGGCTATCCATGGCTCATCCATCGGCTGACCTACCGGCGGACCAACCACGCGAATCTGCACGTGCGGGGCTACAAGGAAGAAGGCACGACCACGACGCCGTTCGACATGGTCGTGCTGAACGACCTAGATCGCTTCCATCTGGTGGAGGACGCGATCGACCGGGTGCCGCAACTCGGGGCGCGGGCGGCGCACGTCAAGCAGGCGATGCGCGACAAGCGGATCGAGCACAAGGAATACATCGCCGCGCACGGCGAAGACATGCCGGAGGTACGAGATTGGAAGTGGGGTTTATAAACCGGCCCACAGCGCCGGGAAGGGCGGCAAGAATCCTTGCTGGCACTGCGGGCTAGTTTGGAGTTAACACCTTGTCCAGCCAGACGCCAACCTTTTCGGCCCACAGCTGGCCGTGTGCGCGCAGCCCTTTCGGACTGAAGTGAATACCCTGGCCGCCGGCGTCGCGGTTGTCGCCGGTCAATGTGTCGGTGTCCGGACCAGCCAGCGCGGCGCCCTCGTCCCACAGCTTCTTCTGGGCCGCGCGCGGGTTCGAAAACGTCGGGTTCTGCGGATTGTGGTACGACACCTGCGCTACAAACCACGGGAAATCCCAGCCGGCGGATTGCTTCGAGGCCGCAATCAACGTCGCCAGCCGTTGGTGATACTCTTCCACAGACATGCCCACGTCGGATTCGCCCTGGTGCCACAGCACCGCCCGGAAACCGTGCGGGCCCAGCTGGTCCTCACGATCGGCCAGCCAGCGAAACAGCTCGCCGCCCGGAGACCACTGACTGACGCTCGTTCCGGAGTGGCCACACGACGCCACACCGATCGGCACGTGGTATCTTGCGACCAGCGCGTCGCCGAAGGCCGGCCAGTAGCTGCCGCCGCTGCTGCCGTCGTGGACGCCCGGCTGCGGATCGTCCGCGATCTGCCAGTGCTGTCCGCTGAACGACGACACCATGCCGGAGGTCTGCTGGATGCGCGCCTCGCCGCAGTTCGTCGAGTTCGACTGGCCGGCGCCCAGGAAGACCTCGCCGACGCCGACGTGCTCGATCGCCGCCTCGGCCATGACCGCGGCGCCCTTAAGGGCTCGTAATTCGACCTTGTACCAGCCGCCCGCCTTCGCCGGCAGAGCGCGCTCGAAACGCTGCCCATCCTTCAGCGGCACCTCCTCCCACCTGTCCGGCAGGGGACCGTCGAGCGCCTTGCCGGTAAGCCGGACCTCCAAACGATCGCAGGTCGGCCGTACCCGGCCGCGCAGCCGTACCGCTCCCTCCAGGCGGGTGCGGCGCTGGAAAACCTCGTACTCCAGCGGCGCCAGCACGGTCAGGTCGCGGCGGATCGTTTTCAGGCCCGTCACCGAGGCGACCTTGCCGGCCTCCTCGGTCGTCGGCTCACCCATCTGTAACACCACTTTTCGCGTCTCTTTTGGCGCCAGACTTGCTTCCCATACTTGCAGTTTCTGCATCGTCCACGGTCCCCAAAGGCGCGAGCCTCCCGTCACCTTCAGGCGTGTTCCCGGCGCGAACCACGTCGTCGTCTCCCATTGCTTCTCGATCGGTCCGCCTGGCACCCCCGCCACCGGTACTTTGCTCCAGTGTCCCGCGCCGTCCTGCATGGCGACCACGGCCGGATCGAGAACGATGAAAAGCGCAAGTAGTCCTTCGCTGGCGTTCGTCGCGGTACAGGTGATGGTGTCGGGACCGAATTCGTAGTGCAGCTCCGCCTGCGTGCTCTTCGCGGTCAGGACGTTCCGCGCCGGCTCCGCGAGGGTCGGCAACTTGAGCGCCGACTTGCCGTCGTGGAAATAGAGGCCGCGCGAGACGTCCACACCGGGGCGCAGCAACTCGACGCCCTCAACGCGCAGGCTGGTCAGGCAACCATCTGACTCGACAACGGCGTCGTAAGCCTCGGTGTGGAAGCGCCGGTTGCCGTTCTCCTTGGCGGCCAGTGCGATCTTCGCCGTCTCGCCGGCGGCGGCCGTGCCGGGCGTTAGCGTCAGCTGACGCGTCTCGTAGGTCGTCAGCGTCGCTTCCAGGACCTGATAGCCATCGACCCACGGCCCCCAGATCCGGGTGCCGCCGTTAATGGCCAGCTTTGCGGAGCCGGCGACCCAACTCGTTGTCGCCCACGCCCGTGTCGCCGGTGCCTGCGCCGCTTCGCCCTGGTCGTTCAGGACGCCGGTCACCGCCGGGTCAAACACGATTATAATCGGTGGCGTTCGTCAACTTCAGGCTCACGGCGTCGCGACCGAACTCGTAGAGGATTGTGAACTTGTCGCCCGTCGCCTTGAGGACGTTTTTCTCTGTGCGTTCGATCGTCGGCAGTTTCACGACGGCGGGCGCCTTCTCCTGCGCGTTGTAGAAGTAGCTGCCGCGCGACACGTTGCTGCCGAAGCGGACGCCCGCCTTCAGGAACTCGACGCCGCCGACACGCAGGCTGGTCAGGTTGCCGTCGGCCTCGAGCACGGCATCATATTTGGAAGTGTGGATGCGATGGACATTGTTCGCCGACGCGATGACAACCTCCTCCGCGGCCGGGGTGGGAGGGGCGGCCGGCACCGGCGGTGTTTCCATGCGCGCCGGCGTTTCCACCCGGTTTCCCGGGTCGGCAGGCCGAAGTGCGACCTCGGACCGCACGGATGGTCGAGTCTGCACCCACGCGGTGACGCCCCCCAAGCTAAGAACGGCCGCCACCGTGCCGGCGACCAGGGCGACGAGCCATGGGAATCGGCGCGGGCCCGGCGGCACCGGTCTCTCCTCGACGCGCGGCGGCGGTGTATTGGGAACTGTCTCGGCGGCGGCCGTGCTCGGCGGCTGGGTCGTTGAGAGGGCCGGCTTTTTCTCGGACAGCGCCGCGTTTGCCTGGCTAACCGACTTGCCGGAGACGCTCCAGCTGCGTTTCGGTCCTGACGTGGGCGTGCCGCGTGGCGGTGGCGTGCGCGTCCCGCCCCTGGTGTCGCTGCCGCTGCCGTGCATGGCGGCTGGGCACAGGTGCGGCATCTCCGCCTCCGGCGGCGGTGGGATCGGTGTTTGCGTCCACGGTGCCAGGGCCTCGCAGATTTCCACCGGCTCCTGGAAGCGTGCCGCCGGGTCCTTGGCCAGCAACCGCTGTTCCACGAGCGTCGCCAACTCCTCCGGCACTTCCGGCCTCACAGCGCGGATCGACTTCGGCTGCCGTGTCATGTGCCAGATCAGCTTCTGGGCCGCCGTACCCTCGCCGAAGATCGTTTGGCCCGTCAGGCAGAAATAGAACGTGGCACCGAGGCTGTAAATGTCGGCGCGGATGTCCACGTTGCTGTCGAGCGTTTGCTCGGGAGCGAGATAATCGGAGGTGCCGAGAACCGTTTCGTCGTATTTCTTGCTGAGGTTGTCGTCGTTGTGGAAGAAGCGAGCCAGGCCCATGTCGAGCACTTTGACGGTGCCCGTGCGATCGACGAGGATGTTGCCGGGCTTGATGTCGCGATGGACCAGGCCCGCCTCATGGGCGTGTTGAAGTCCCCAGGCGGCCTGACTGATGTAGTGCGCGGCACGGATGGGATCGAGGGGCCCATGCTGCCCGACCATGTCCTGGAGGCTAGCCCCGTCCACGTACTCCATGACGAGGAAGTGCAGGTTGCCATCGTGGTCGATGTCGTGCGCCTTGACGATGTTTGGATGGTCGAGGGCGGCGACAGCGCGAGCCTCTCGGTAAAAACGCTCCACGTAGGACGGATCCTTGGCCTTGGTCGGCGGCAGCACCTTGAGCGCGACACGGCGGTGCATCGCGGTATGTTCACAGAGGTACACCGTGCCCATGCCCCCGCTGCCGAGGTGTTCAAGCACCTTGTATTTGCCGCTGATCGTGAAGCCGCGCACTTTGCCCTGGATCAGCTGGCCGGCCTGGAATTGCGTCAGCAGACCGTCGCGCACCATGGCACGGGCCAGCATCTTGGGTGTGTCGGGAAAGGAACTGGCGGCGCGGCCGTCGTCGATGTAACGAGCTAGAACCGATTCGTCGATCAGGCCGCTCTTACCGACGAGGGCGACGAACTGCTCGATGGTTTCTGGCGCGGGCATGAACCCACTCCCCGGAACATGGTCGCTCGCGCCCGGACACGGGGTTGAGCCATTCGATAAACGAGGGGACAGGTGTTCCGAGACCTCTCTCATTTACTATATCAGGCCAGCCGAATGTGTCAGGCAAATTCCGGCCAGTCCTTCCTTGAAGGGTATCCAGAGTCGCGGCCAAACGGCGGGCGCGGAATCCTGGTAACCTGCGCCGGCACGCGGTGGAAGTTCGGTAGAATGACAGGGGCAAACCGAGCGCTTTCAAAGGAGCGTGCCGATGGCCAGGAAGAAACGACTGCCGGATGGAGAGAGTCCCAAGGAGCGGAGGCAGCCGAAGCCGGCCCCGGATAGTATTCCCCGCCCTCCCGACCCGCGGAGGATGGAACAAATGCTGCGGCAGGTGGGGGGACAACGCGGCGTGAAAGACGTGGAGACGCCGGCGGCGCGTGCCCAGGCGCTGCTGCGCCAGGCCCAGGAGGAGGAGGGGGGCCACGGTGCCCCATTCGCGCGGGCGGCCCTCGCAGCCGATCCCAACTGTGCGGATGCTTACCTCTTCCTCGCGGAAGAGGCCCGGGGTCGCAGCCGCAAGGAGGCCCTCGGCCTGTACGAGCAAGCCGTGGCCGCCGGCGAACGAGCGCTCGGCCCGCAGGCGTTTCAGGAGAAGGCCGGTCACTTCTGGTTCGCCCTTGAGACTAGGCCGTACATGCGCGCCCGGCTGGAACTTGCCCACGCTCTCTGGGCCAGGGGACAGCGCGACACGGCGGTGGGGCACCTGCAGGACCTACTGCGGCTGAACCCAAACGACAACCAGGGCGTGCGCTACACCCTGGCGGGCTTCCTCCTCTTCCTCGACCGCGACGCGGACCTGGCTCGCCTGCTGGAGCAGTACGCCGAGGAAAACTCCGCCTCCTGGGCCTACACGAAAGCGCTGCTCGCCTTCCGTCAAAGGGGCGATACCATCGACGCCCGCCGGCTGCTCAAGCAGGCCAAGAAAACGAACAAGTACGTCCCGGCCTATCTGACGGGCGCGAAGTTCCCCCCCGCGGAGCAGCCGATGCACTACCGTCCGGGCACCGAAAGCGAGGCGCTCGATTATGTCCAGGGCTTCCTGGCCGGCTGGAAGGCCACCGCGGGAGCCGTCGCGTGGGTGCGGGCCAACGGCAGCGAGGCGAAGAAACGCAAGGCCGCGGGGCCCGAGGCCAAGGGGCCGCTGCCTCTCGTCAAGAAAAGGTTGAGCCAGCGGCTGGCGCAGACTGCCGAAGTGTGGCAAGCCGACTCTCGGCAGCTGCCGCTCTGGGTGCGTGGCGCCGGCGAGCCGTTGCGCCCGTGGGCGATCCTGGTGGTGAGTCACAGCCACGGCGTGGTGCTGACCCACGAGATCCTGGAAGTGGAACCCTCTTCGGCGTTCCTTTGGGACACGCTCCTGGAGGCAATGCAGCACCCCGCCGACGGTGCGGCGCATCGTCCTACGCAGGTCCAGGTTCGACCGCACGAGCGTTGGGAGGAACTGCGGCCACACCTGGCGGAGATCGGCGTCGAACTGGTTGTGACCGAGGAGTTGGGGCACATGGAAGCCGTGTTCGAGGACCTGGCCGGGCACCTCGGCGGCCCGCCAGCGCTGGGGTTGCTGGACATAGCCGGCATCCGGCCGGAGCAGGTCGCCCACTTTTACGAGGCAGCCGCTCTCTTTTATCAGCAGGCCCCGTGGAAACAGGTCGGTTGCGAGGGGGCAATCCGGGTCGAGTGCGACCGTTTTCAGGGTGGTCCGTGGTACGCCGTCCTCATGGGGCAGTCGGGCTTGACGATGGGACTGGCGCTCTACGAGGACCTGGCCGTATTGCGGCGGATGTTCGCCGGCACCGGCACCGATGAGGAGAACGCCCGGCAGACAGTGGCGACAACCGTGACCTTCGGCGAGGCGATCGACATTCCCGTCGCTGATCTCGACGCCGGCACGCGCTACGGCTGGAAGGTGGCCCGGCCGGATGCTTACCCGGCGGTCTTCCACAAGGAACGCGGCCTATCGATGCGGCCACCGCTGGCCTGGGAACTGGAATTGCTGGAAGGGTGTCTGCGTGCCGTGCCGGAATTCGTGAAGCGGCACCAGCCGGAGGAGCAGGCATGTGCCGAGATGACGGTGCCGGTGGCATCGGGCGAATTACAGCTGGCGCTGTCGTGGGTCGTCGAGGGCGGAGAGTAACCAAATCTGCTGAATTACGACCATGATTACCTATGCGGTCGATTTTCCTGCTGTCCAGGCCGCCGCCCGGCGTCTCGCCGGACTGGCCCATCGTACCCCGGTCTACACCTGCGCCACGCTCGACCGGCTGGCAGGCCGCTCCCTCTTCTTCAAGTGCGAGCACTTGCAGAAGGCTGGCGCCTTCAAGTTTCGCGGCGCCGCCAATGCCGTCCAGCAATTGCCGGGGGATGCTGCCGCGCGCGGCGTTGTGACGCACAGCTCCGGCAATCACGCTCAGGCCCTTGCCCTCGCTGCCAGGTTGCGCGGCATCCTGGCCCACGTCGTCATGCCGCGCAACGCCTCGCCCGTGAAACGTCGCGCCGTCGAGGACTACGGCGCTCGCGTCATCCTCTGCGAGCCGACGCTACCGGCGCGCGAGAGCACGGCTGCCGCGGTCCTCGCCGAGACCGGCGCCACTTTCATCCATCCGTACAACCATCCCGACGTGATCGCCGGCCAGGGGACCGTCGCTCTCGAATTGCTCGAGCAGGTTGCCAACCTGGATGCCCTGGTGGCGCCGGTCGGCGGCGGCGGCCTGGTTTCCGGCATCTGCATCGCCGCGCAAGGCGTCAATCCGGCGCTGCGAATCTTCGCCGCCGAGCCGGCCGGGGCCGACGACGCTGCCCGGTCGAAGGCGGCCGGCACGCTCGTGCCGCAGACCGCCCCCCGGACCATCGCCGACGGCCTCCTCACCAGCCTGGGCGAGCTCACCTGGCCTATTGTGCGCGATCGCGTGGAACGGGTGGTCACGGTGACGGAAGACGAGATTGTCGCCGCCATGCGCCTAGTCTGGGAGCGGGCAAAGCTGCTCATCGAACCGAGTGCTGCGGTTCCCGTGGCTGCCGTGCTGAGCGCGGAATTTCGAGCGTTCGTCGGCCTGAGGCGCGTGGGGGTCGTGCTCAGCGGCGGCAACGTCAACCTCGACGCACTGCCCTGGTGAGACGGTCTGCGAAAAAGCAGGCAGCAGTTACTTGACTTCGCCGCGGTCGACCCTGAGAATGTGCCGGCATGAATGGCTGCTGCAGCTGGTGAACTGCATTCCCGCCTTGCACCAGCTTCGGTGTGCCTGCCCCTCGGCACGGATCGAGCCGACCTCGCAGCGAATAAGACGGGCCCGCGCGACGTCTAATACAACGACCTGCCTGCCGTGATTTGTTTCCGCTGCCGCCCCGAGCACACCACGGATGCGAGCCCCCGATAGCGTGTTGTCCGTTCGCGTGATGGAGGCGCCTGCGTGCCGTCCGATCGCGCGCGGTTGTCGTTTCATGAATGTGGAGGTATGCGATGAAGTTGCCGAGAATGCTGCTGCTGGCCGCCGTGGCCGCGCTGGTTGCCCTGAATGGGTCCGTGCGGGCCGAGACCAAGGTGGAGCTGAAGGGCGTTCACCTTTGCTGCCCGGGTTGCATCAAGACCGTCGGCTCCACCCTCAAGAAGGTGGACGGCGTCAAGGGTGCCTGCGACAAAGAAAACAAGACCGTCACAATCACGGCCACCGATGACAAGGCGGCACAGAAGGCCCTCGACGCTCTGGCCGCCGCCGGCTTCCACGGCGAGACGGGCAACAAGGACCTGGCCATCAAGGAAGACAGCGGCGCGCCTGCCGGCAAGGTCGAGAAGCTGACGCTGACCGGCATCCACAACTGTTGCGGCTCCTGCTGCAAGGCCATCAAAGAAGTGCTCAAGAACGTCGAGGGCGTCAAGGGTGACACCGTCAAGCCGAAGGTCACTACCTTCGAGGTCACAGGCAACTTCGACGCCGCCGCAGCCGTCAAGGCCCTGAACGATGCCGGCTATCACGTCAAGGTCAAGAAGTAACCATCCGCCCCGACGCCCCTCCGCTTGCGGGTTAGCGACTCGTCAAAGCTAACCCGCAAGCGGGGCGTTCATGTCCGGTCAATCGCTATCGTTGGATATTTCGTCTTTTCTGTGGGATGATCCGGGTGGATCGCCTCCCCTCACCTGCCACAGAAAGGACCGTAACCATGACAGGGCGTTCTCTGCGATGGCTCCTGCCGGCCGCGCTGGTCGGCGGCCTGGCGCTGGGCGTGCTCCGGCCGCCGATGGCCGACTCTGCCTGCTGCTACTTCGCCGCGAAAGACAAGGACATTCTCCAGCCTGCCCAGAAAGCGTTCCTCACCTGGGACCCCGTTGAAAACGTCGAGTCGTTCACGGTGCAGCCGAAGTTCGAGGGTAACGCGGTCGATTTCGGCATGGTCATCCCGACCCCGGCCCGTCCCAAGTTGGACGAGATGCCGCGCGAGTTCTTCAAGGAACTGGCGGTTTTCACGATCCTCGAACCAATGGACATTAGCAAGTACAAAAATCTCCGCATTTACGCCCTCTCCCGTGCCGGTGCGGCGGGAAACCGCAACCTGGCGGAGAAGAAACTGGAGGTCCGCGTCCTCGAGGCGGGGATCGTCGGCTCGCTCGACTACAAGATCATCCAGGCCGACCGCGCCGACGACCTGTTCACCTGGCTGAAGGAGAACAAGTACAACTTCTCTGGCGACGAGGCGACGCTCGACTACTACGTGAAGAAGAAGTGGTTCTTCACGGTCATGAAGATCGACACCATGCAGATGAAGAAGAAGCCCGACGGCACCTTTGACGGCGAGGTCACTCCCACCCGCTTCACCTTCGCTTCGGAAAAGCTCGTGTATCCGCTGAAGATCACGCAGATCAGCGTCAAGGACAAGACCGAGGCGCTCTTCTACGTGCAGGCGCCGCACAAGGTCGATCTGCTGGACGATTTCTCCTATGAGTACACCTGGATGCCGCTCTGGAGCCAGGCAACCAGCTTCGCCGTTCCCGAAAAACTGACCGAACAGGAAGTGGCGTGGCAGAAGCACGTCCAGCCCAGGGTGCAGGAGGCGGCGCAGAAGGCGCAGCAAATGCAGCAGAAGCACCACGAGCCGGCTTCTCTGGAGTGGGCCAAGAAAATCACCGACACCGACGTGGCTGTCCTGGAAGGGAAGAAGGCGTACAATCGCAGCGCTCCGAAAGAGGAGGTGGACAAACTGAAGCTGCTCAAGGGCCACGTCAAGAAGGGGCTGTTCGTGACCAAGGTGCGCAAGGTATTCCACAAGGACGAGATGGACCGCGACCTGGAGTTCGTGCGTGCCCGGGTCGGCGACCAAAACGACGACATGGAGTATTCCTCCATCCTGCCGACGTCGCCCCCCTGAGCCCCGCTCAAGGGCTCGCGCGCGGGTCGGCGTTCCGAGGCGCCGGCCCGCGCGCGGGCTTGCCTCGTTTCTCCCATTCCGCGAGAAACGCGGCAGTTCCCCCCTTGACAGTCCATTACCTCCGCACTATGTTTACTGCTTTCCGGCATGGAATCACCGTAGAGCAGACGACGCGGAGGAGGATTCATTGGCGGATTTCTCGAGCGAACGCATCCGCATCCGTATGGAAGCGTATGACCACGAAGTCCTGGACCGCACGGCTCAGGAGATCGTCGAAACGGCGCGGCGGACCGAAGCCAAGGTTCACGGCCCGATTCCGTTGCCGACGCGCATCGAGCGCTACACTGTGTTGCGCAGTCCACACATTGACCGGAAATCTCGGGAACAGTTCGAGATCCGCACACACAAGCGCTTGATCGACATTCTCCAGCCGACGGCCAAGACCATCGAGGCCCTGAACAAGGGTCTGAGTCTGCCCCCGGGCGTGGACATCAAGATCCGAGTCCTGGCCGGCACCAGCAGCTAGCGCTTGCGGGTCGCTTGAACATCATCACCGCACGGCCCCCGCCCTCTTTCTCGCGGTCCTGGGATCGCCAAAGAAAGCTTTGATCCATAAGAATACTGTTCGGTCCAGAGGCCTCCCCTCCGGCGGGCAAGGTCTGCGGGAGTTGTTTCCTCGGTGAGCGTCAGGAGCGGTGACAACCGCGCACAGTTGCAAAAGAAGTGGAATCATGCTGTCTCTCAACGTCTACAACCGCCAGGGCCAATCGGTCGGCACGGTCGAAATCGACCCGGCCGAGTTCGGCGGCGAGGTCAACAAGCAGCTGCTGCATGACGTGGTGCTGATGTACCTGGCCAACCAGCGAGCCGGCACCCACTCGACGCTCCGCCGCGGCGAGGTCGCGGGCAGCACCAAGAAGCTGTTCCGCCAGAAGGGCACCGGCAACGCTCGCGTCGGCACCCGCCGCACGAACAAGCGGCGCGGCGGCGGCACCGCCAAGGGGCCCAAGCCGCGCGACTACGAATACCATCTGCCGAAGAAGGCCGTGCGAGCGGCGACGCGCATGGCAATCCTCAGCAAGTTCCAGGACCAGGAAGCCATAGTCATCGAGGACCTGGCGCTGAGCGAGATCAAAACCAAGCAGGTCGTCGGCGTCCTCAAGGCGCTCAATCTGAATGAGAAGAGTTGCCTGGTCGCCACCGCCGCTCCGGACCCGGTTTTGTACAAGTCGGCCCGCAACATCCATGGGATCGAAGTTCTACCGGCCTCGCAGCTGAATGCGTATGCCGTGCTGCGGCCGAAGCGGTTGCTTCTGACCCGGGCGGCACTCGATCAGCTCCGTCAGGCCGGCAAAAAAGCGTAACGAGGCGGCATTCGCAGAGGATTGAGTCATGGTAGCCACAGGCCAGAGCCAGGAGCGCACGCGCGGCCCCAAGCTGGAGCCCCACCAGGTCGTGCTCCGGCCGCTCGTCACCGAAAAGGGCACGCACCAGTTCACGCACCGCAACGCTTATCCGTTCGAGGTCAACCTCTGGGCGACCAAGCACGAGATCAAGGCGGCCGTTCAGGAACTGTTCGGCGTGCGCGTCAAGAAGGTAAGGACCCAGCAGCGGCTCGGGAAGAAGCGTCGCTTCAAGTTCCGCATCGGCCAGCTGCCGCGCTGGAAGAAGGCGATTGTCACGCTGCACGCGGAAGATCGCATTGAGTTCTTCTAAGATGCCACGACCAGCCCGTGGCGCCGGCAAGGGCGAGAATAACCCTTGCTGACGCCGTGGGCTGGTGAGACGACAGGATGAGACCATGGGTATTCGACAGTACAAACCGACAACGCCCGGCCGCCGGCAGGGTTCGGTGAATGACTTCGCCGACCTGACCGACCGCCGGAAGAAGCCCGAGAAATCGTTGCTTCGGCCGAAGCCCAAGAAGGGTGGCCGAAACAATCAGGGCGTGATCTGCACGCGCTTCCGCGGCGGCGGTCACAAGCAGCGCTACCGTCTGATCGACTTCAAGCGACGGAAGGATGGGATCTGGGCCACCGTCGTCTCCATCGAGTACGATCCGAACCGCTCGGCACGTATCGCGCTACTGCAATACGAGGATGGCGAGAAGACGTACATTTTGGCTCCCCAGGGGCTGAAGGCCAACGACAAGATCATCAGCGGCACCGACCAGGAGCCGCGCGTGGGCAACTGCCTGCCGCTGCGCAAGATCCCGCTCGGCATGTCGATACACAATGTCGAGATGCAGCCGGGCCGGGGCGGTCAACTGTCCCGCAGCGCCGGCACGAGCGCCACGCTGTCGGCCCGCGAGGGGCGCTGGGCCCAGATCACGCTGCCGTCCGGCGAAGTGCGGCGCGTCAGCTCGGAATGCCGGGCCACCATCGGCTCCATCGGCAATGCCGAGCACATGAACATCAGCCTGGGCAAGGCCGGCCGCAAGCGCTGGATGGGCCGTAAGCCGCACAACCGCGGCACGTCCATGAACCCGGTCAGCCATCCGATGGGTGGCGGCGAGGGGCGGACGGCCGGCGGTCGCCATCCGTGCAGTCCGACCGGTGTGCTGGCAAAGGGCGGCAAGACCCGCAGGAAGCGGAAGCCGTCGAACTCGGCCATCATCCGCCGGCGGCGGCCTGGCCCGCACTACGCCGAGAAATAACTGATGGAGCCTGGCCGGACTGGGCTCCTTCACTAGAATCAATAGTCGCACTCCGGATAACGAGTCCGAGAAGGGTCGTCGCGATGAGCCGGTCGCTCAAGAAGGGTCCCTATGTGGATGCGCGTCTGCTGGCCAAGGTAGATCGGCAGCAGCGCACGGGGAGCCGCGAGCCGTTGAAGACATGGGCGCGGGACTGCACCATCGTCCCCGAATTCGTGGGACAGACGTTCCTCGTCCACAACGGCAAGCAGTTCGCCAAGGTCTACTGCACCGAGGACATGGTGGGCCACAAGCTAGGTGAGTTTTCGCCGACGCGGATCTTTAAGGGTCACAGCGGCGGCAAGGCCAGGGCTACTGGTCCGGCCAGGTAAGAAAACCGCTTGCGGGGTAGTGAAATAGCTCCCGGGGTGGAGCAGTGGTAGCTCGCCAGGCTCATAACCTGGAGGTCGCAGGTTCAAATCCTGCCCCCGGAATTACGAGGTGGGTGTCATGGAATTCAAAGCAAGCCATCGTTTTGCCGACATGTCGGTGCGAAAGCTCCGTCCTCTGGCTCAGCTCGTTCGCGGGCGGTCCGTGGACGAGGCGCTGGAATTGCTCAAGTACTTGCCCAACCGGGGCGCCCGTCTCCTCGAGGCGGTCGTCAAAAGCGCGCTGGGCAATGCGGAAGACGCGCGGGAGCGGCTCGGGCTGGCCTTCAACCCGGACGACCTCTACGTGAGCGTTTCGCGCATCGACGGCGGCCCCATGCTGAAGCGTATTCAGCCGCGTGCACGGGGTACAGCCTATCCGATCAAACGGCGGCTGGCCCACATTCACGTAAGCCTGGAAGCCCCCGCGCAGGGCGAGTAAGATTGGACGAGCCCGGGAGCCAGGGCGCAGGAGGTGGGCGGTAGACCTGACCTCTGCCTCCTGGCTTCTGGTTTCTGGCCTTTGAAATGAGTTCGCTATGGGTCAAAAAGTTCGGCCGACTGGTTTTCGCGTCGGGATCATGACCGACTGGCTCAGCCAGTGGTATGCCAGCAAGCAGGATTTCGCTGAATTGCTGGTCGAAGACAAGAGGATCCGGCAATACATCAAGCGCCGCTACGGCAACTCCGGCATCTCGCGCATCGTCATTCAGCGGACGCGCGAGAAGGTTGTCATCTTCGTCTACTCGGCCCGGGTGGGCATGATTATCGGCAAGAAGGGCCAGGAAATCGACAAGCTGACCAAGGAACTGGAAGACCTGTGCCACCGGCACATCGAGGTCAAGACAATGGAGGTCAATCGGCCGGAGGTCGACGCGCAGCTGGTGTCCGAGGACATTGCCGAACAGCTGTCCAAGCGCGCCAGCTTCCGGCGCACCATGAAGCGGGCCGTTGACACGACCATGGAAGCGGGCGCGAAGGGCATCCGGATTCAGCTATCCGGGCGCCTGGGTGGAGCGGAAATGGCCCGCACCGAGAGCAACATGGCGGGCAGCATTCCCCTGTCCACCTTGCGGGCTCGCATCGAGTACGGATTTGCCGAGGCCAAGACCGCTCAGGGGCACATCGGCATCAAGGTTTGGATCAATAACGGCGAATACGGTGGGGAGGACATAAGCGATGCCGCTAATGCCCAAGCGCGTCAAGTTCCGAAAAAGCCAGCGCGGCAAGGTAAAAGGTAACGCGACGCGCGGTAATACGGTTTCCTACGGCGACTTCGGCCTCCAGGCGCTGGAAGGCGGATGGCTTAGCGCTGAAGCCATTGAAGCCGGTCGCATCACCGCCACGCACTCGGTGCGCGGCGAAGGTCGGCTGTACATCCGCGTCTTTCCCCACAAGTCGATCACGGCCATCCCGGCCGAGACGCGCATGGGGAAGGGCAAGGGCGAGCCGGAATACTGGGCGGCTGTCGTCAAGCCCGGCATGATCCTGTTCGAGATCGGCGGCTTACCCGAGCCCGCCGCACGCGATGCCCTGGCCCGCGTGGCGTACAAGATGCCGTTCAGGTGCCGGTTCGTGGCGCGGCGGCCGAGCATCTAGCCGCAGTCGAACCTGTTGCCGCTTGCGGCCTGGCGACATTGGAAAAGAGTCATGAATAAGACGGCTGAATACCGCAGCATGGGCGACGAGCAGCTGGAATTGACGCGGAAAGAGGTCACCAAGAACCTCTTCCACCTCCGCTTCCAGTCGGCGACCGAACGCCTGGAGACCCCCAGCGAGATTCGCAAGGCGAAGCGCGAGTTGGCCCGGATCGTGACGATTCAGCGCGAACGCCAGCTCGCTGCCCAGAAGACCGCGACTAAGGGAGCGTAAGACGAACATGGCAGAGACAGAACGCGGGCAGCGCCGGCTCGTCGTCGGCGTGGTCACGAGCGACAAGATGAGCAAGACGCGCCGCGTCGAGATCCCCCGGCTCGTGAAGCACCTTCGCTACGGCAAGTACATCCGCCGGCGGACGGTTTGCCACGTTCACGACGAAAACAACGAGTCGCGCCTGGGCGACACGGTCGAGATCATGGAGACCCGGCCCCTCTCCAAGACCAAGCACTGGCGGCTCACGCGCGTCGTCGCCAAGGCACCGCTGTCCGCGCCGGCGGCCGCCGCGATCGCACCCCCGGTCGAGACGCCTGCTCCCGTGCAGTGATGGCCGCACGGTGATTGCGACTTAGCGGATTTAGGTAGGGTCAATCATGATTCAGATGTATACGTATCTGGACGTCGCGGATAACACCGGCGCCAAGGAATGCATGTGCATCAAGGTCCTTGGCGGCACCCGGCGTCGCTACGCGGGCCTCGGCGACATCATCGTCGCCAGCGTGAAAAAGGCCATTCCGGGCGGCGACGTCAAGCCGGGCGACGTGGTCAAGGGCGTGATCGTTCGTCTCCGCAAGGCGACGCGACGCGACGACGGCAGTTACGTTCGCTTCGATCGCAACGCGCTGGTGCTGATCGACGCCGAGGAGAACCCGCGCGGCACTCGTATTTTCGGGGCCGTGGCGCGGGAGTTGCGCGACCGGGGCTTCTTGAAAATCGTCAGCCTGGCCGCCGAGGTGGTGTAAGCCGGCTCAGCAGGTGAAAGCATGCACATTCGCAAAGACGATCTGGTGGAAGTGATCACGGGTGAGAACGCGCAGAGGGGCAAGGCCCGGCGCGTCATGCGCGTTATCGCGGCCGAGAACCGCATCGTGGTCGAGGGCGTCAACCTCGTCTACAAGCACCTGAAGCCCAACCGCCGGAACGCGCAGGGCGGCCGCCTCTCCAAGGAAGCGCCCATCGACGTCTCCAATGTGCGGCTGTGGTGCAAGGCGTGCAACCGCGGCGTGCGCGTCGGCTTCGCCTACGACCCGGCCGATGGGCGCAAGACCATGGTGTGCAAGCACTGCAAGAAGGACGGCCGCAACACTGTGCTACGCACCATAAGCAAGGCTCGCCCCGCCTATGCCAAGAAATCGAGTTGATCCCAGCGACCGGCGAGATTCGTCGTTTCGCACGTCCGTGTGTAATCGTCAGAGGTTTGTATGGCTCGGTTGCAGGAACGCTATCAGACAGAGATCGCAGCCCGCCTGGCGGAACGCCTTGGCCGGAAGAACCGCCTGAGTTTGCCGCGGCTGCAAAAGATCGTCGTCAACATGGGCGTCGGCAAGGCCCTGCAGGACAAGAACCGGATGGAACAGGCCGCCAATGAGCTGTCGCAGATCACCGGGCAAAAGGCCCAGATCCGCAAGGCGCGGGTGGCGGTCAGCGGTTTCCGCCTTCGCGAAGGCAATGAGATCGGCTGCAAGGTGACCCTGCGGGGGCGGAGGATGTACGAATTCCTCGACCGCCTCATCAGCATCGCCCTGCCCCGTATCCGCGACTTCCGCGGCGTCAATCCGAAGAGTTTCGACGGCAACGGCAATTACAGCCTGGGCCTGGCAGAACAAAGCGTTTTCCCGGAGATCGATCCCGACAAGGTGACCTTCGTGCAGGGCATGGACGTCACCTTCGTCATGAGCACGCGCAACGACGACGAGTCGCGGGAACTGCTCCGGGCCTTTGGCATGCCGTTCCGGGAATCATAATTCAGCCGCTTGCGGCTTAGCGGAAAGTACCATGGCCACCACAGCAAAGAACGCCAAGTTCAAGAAACAGCTGAGCGCCTTGGAGGCGCGCAAGAAGAACCCAGCGGCGAGCAAGCTGCGGCCGCGCGATTTGATCCGCATTCGGATGCGCTGCCGGCTCTGCGGTCGGCCGCGGGCCGTCTATCGCAAGTTCGGCATCTGCCGCATTTGCTTCCGCGATATGGCGAGCGATGGGCTGATCCCGGGCGTGACGAAGGCGAGTTGGTGAGGGTTTTGCAACCATGATGACCGATCCCCTGGCGGACATGCTGACGCGCATCCGCAACGCCAACCGCATCGAGCGGCCGGCAGTTGACATCCCCTACACGCGCCTCAAGCGCGACGTGGCCCAGGTGCTCAAGGACGAAGGTTTCGTCCTCGACTACCAGGTTGGCCGGATGGCCCCCGACGAGGCGGGGCACCCGAGTTTCCACAAGGAAACCGGTGGTGAACCGGCGCCCAAGGCGCTACTGCGGGTGTACCTGAAGTACGGCCCCGAGGGCGAGCAGGTCATTCGCCGGCTCGATCGGGCGAGCCGCCCGGGACGCCGTCTCTACCGGAGTTACAAGGAATTGCGGCCCGTGCTCGACGGTCTGGGCGTCGCCATTCTGAGCACGAGCCGGGGCGTCATGAGCGATCGTCGCGCCCGGACCGAGAAGGTCGGCGGCGAGGTGCTTTGCACCGTGTGGTAGGGGAGGAAAAGGCACCATGTCACGCATTGGCAAGCAACCCGTTGTGGTTCCCGCCGGCGTCAAGGTGAAGGTGGACGCGGGTAGGCTGGCGGTCGAGGGGCCGAAGGGCAAGCTCGAACTGTCCTATCACCCGAACATCCGCGTCGAGTTCGACGAGGCGGGCAAGGCGGTCCGTATCACCCGGCCCGATGATGAGCGGCAGAACCGCGCCTTGCACGGCCTGACGCGCAGCTTGATTGCCAACATGGTTGCCGGCGTCACCAAGGGTTTCGAGAAGCGCCTCAAGATCGAGGGCATCGGTTACCAGGCCCGCATGGAGAAGAAGGCCGTCGTGCTGACGGTTGGCTACGCGAACTCCGTGACGATGACGCCACCCGATGGCGTGACGGTCGAGTTGACCGATCCCACGACGGTCGTCATTCGCGGTGCGGACAAGCAGAAGGTCGGCCAGTTCGCCGCCGAGGTGCGACACGTTCGGCCGCCGGAGCCCTACAAGGGCAAGGGCATCCGCTACGAAAACGAACAGGTCCGCCGCAAGGAAGGCAAGTCCTTCACAAGCGGTGGCTGATACCGAAGCGGCATGCGGCCTGGCGTTCAGACCGCCAGGCCGCATGCGGCTTTGCAAGTGGTTTCTTCGCTGAGAGACTGCCATGGACCATCAAAGAGCCAAGCACCGGCAGCAAGAACGCCGGCGCAATCACGTGCGGCGGCGGATCGTTGGCACCCCCGAACGTCCGCGGTTGACTGTGTTTCGCAGCTCGAAACACATTTACGCGCAGCTGATCGACGATCTCAGCGGCGTGACACTGGCCGCCGCCAGCAGCACCGGCGAGGAGGTTCGCGGCGCCCTCCCCTATGGCGGCAACGTCAAGGCGGCGGTGGCGGTGGGCAAGGCGCTCGCCGAGGTAGCGAAGGGCAAGGGCATCGCCAAGGCCGCCTTCGACCGCGGCCATTACCGCTACCACGGCCGCATCAAGGCCCTGGCCGATGCGGCTCGTGAGGGTGGTCTGCAGTTTTGACCAAGAGCAACGATTCAGCGGCGCTGCCGTTGAAGATCGAACGGCCGCGAGGGAAGCAGAGTCATGGCAAGAGATCGTGATAACCGACAGGACGGTCTGGAAGACCGCGTGGTGAAGATCCGCCGCTGCGCCGCGGTGGTCAAGGGCGGCCGGCGCTTCAGCTTCAACGCCCTGGTCGTCGTCGGCGATCGGGGAGGCCGGGTGGCCTGCGGCTACGGCAAGGCGAACGAAGTACCGCCGGCCGTCGAAAAGGCGACCAAGGATGCCCAGGAAGCCCTCAAGCGGCAGAAGCGGGTCTCGCTGCGCAACACCACCATCCCGCACCGCGTTATTGGCCGGTTCGGGGGCAGTCGGGTCATTCTGGTCCCCGCCGGTCCGGGCACGGGCGTCAAGGCGGGGCCGGGCGTCCGCGACGTGCTCGAGGTGTGCGGCATCCGCAACATCCTGACCAAGGTACACGGCAGCAGCAACCCCATCAACCTGGTCAAGGCCACCATCGATGGGCTGATGCAGCTGCGGACACGCGAAGAAGTGGCCCGGCTGCGAGGAGTGGCACTGTAATGGATCTCTCTACCGTTCACCAGGGCATCACGAAGCGGAAGCCCAAGAAGCGTGTCGGCCGCGGTATCGGCAGCGGTCACGGCAAGACCTCGACGCGCGGCAGCAAGGGCCAGTGGGCCAGCGCCGGCTCCGACAAGCCCTCGCAGCTCTTTGAAGGCGGCCAGATGCAGCTGTTCCGCCGCATGCCGAAACGCGGCTTCAGCCACAACACCTGGGACAGCCGCTATCACGTCGTCAACGTCGGCGACATCGATAAGGCCTTCCAGGATGGCGACAACGTCGATGCAGCAGCCCTGCGCAAGATTGGCCTGGCACGAGGTCCGGCCGACGGCATCCGCATCCTGGGCAACGGCGAGGTGACGAAACGACTCCTCATCAAGGCCCATCACTTCTCCGCTTCCGCCAAGGAGAAGATTACCGCGAAGAATGGCACGGCCGAGGTGATTCCCGGGCCGAAGAAGCCAAAGCGGAACAAGATGAAGCCTCGCAAGCCCCGCGAGCAGACCAGCTGAGTCAAGGAGCCGGTGAGTGCCGAGCGTCCGCTTGCCGCTCGCAGGTCGCGCAGAGTCGAGACAAGGTGTCCTTCATACCCGTTTCTTTTCGCGGTCAGCCGAACACGCTCCACGCTCCGCTTGCTCCGAGTCGCATAGGTGCATGGCTGCCAGGGAGCCGATCATGAGAAAACTCCTCGCGATCTTCACAATTCCGGAGTTGCGGCAGAAGATCCTCATTACGCTGGGTTTCCTGGCGATCTATCGCATCGGCTTTTACGTGCCGCTGCCGATCATCGACCAGGAAAAGATGCTCAAGGCCATGGCCGGCGCTCAGCAGACCAGCTTCGGCCAGATGCTCGGCTTCATCTCGATGCTCGGCGGCGGCAACCTGAGCAATGCCTCAATCTTCGCGCTCGGCATCATGCCGTACATCTCGGCCTCCATCATTTTCCAGGTGCTGGCTTACGTTTATCCGCCGCTGGAAAAGCTGCAGAAGGAAGGCGAGAGCGGTCGCAAGAAGCTGAACGAGTACACCCGTTATGCCACGGTGCTCGTCTGCATCATCCAGTCGAGCATCACGATCGGTCCCATGCTCCGCCCCGAGCCCGCCGGTATGCAGTGGTACGTGGAGGGCTTCAACGGGCCGCTTTACTGGCTCAGCGCCCTCCTGACCATGACCGCGGGCACCATCTTTCTCATGTGGCTCGGCGAGCAGATCGACGAATACGGCATCGGCAACGGCATCAGCCTCATCATCATGGCCGGCATCGTGGCCCGCATTCCGGACGCAACGAGCCAGCTGCTGTTCCTGCCGAACGGCAGCTGGAACCCCGCGCTCCTGACCCTGGGCGGCGGCACCGGGCGCGACGTCACCTTTGAGAAACTGCTCGTGCTGATCGGTCTGTTCGTGTTCGTGGTGGTGGCAGTCATCGCCATCACGCAGGGGCAGCGGCGCATCCCGACCCAGTCGGCGAAGCACGTACGCGGCCGGCGCGTCTGGGGCGGTACGCGGCAGTTCCTGCCGCTGCGCATCAACGCCGCCGGCGTCATGCCGGTGATCTTTGCCAGCAGCCTCCTGATGCTGCCGTTGTTCCTCTTCAAATTCCTGCACGGCTGGACCGATTCGGTCTGGCTCGGCTGGCTGGAAGAAGCGTTCACCCGGCAGAATTACATCTACAACCTGTCGTACATTGCGCTGATCTACTTCTTCTGCTACTTCTGGACGGCGATGCAGTTCAATCCAAAGAAGATCGCCGATGACCTGAAAGATCACGGCAGCTTCATTCCCGGTTATCGGCCGGGCAAGCGTACCGCCGAGTATCTGGAGCGCGTGATGATGCGGATCACCTACGTGGGCGCGGCCTTCCTCGCCGTGGTCGCGGTCATTCCGAGCCTGATCCAGTCGGAGTTGCAGGTCAATTACCGCGTGGCGAGCTTCTACGGCGGCACCGGCCTGCTCATCGTCATCAGCGTCGCCCTCGATCTGGTGCAGAAGATCAACGGTCACCTGGTCATGCGCAATTATCCCGGCCTGACCGAGGATTGAACGCTCCCCGTGCCAGCCGGCGGCGCCCGCAAGGGCTTTCTTTCCTTCCCCTTGCGGGCGCCGCCGGCCTGGACGCAGCTGCCTCCCCCTTGCAAGCAGGCGTTCCGTTTCCGAGAATAAGCGTGAAGATGGCCGGGTGCGCGATGGAGCAATCCCGACTTCACAGGCCAACCGGGCGGACGTGCCATGCGATTGATCCTCTTAGGGCCCCCAGGGAGCGGCAAGGGCACCCAGGCCAAACTGCTCAGTGAGCGGCTGCGTCTGGAGCACATTGGCACGGGGGATATTCTCCGGGAGGCCATGCGCCGGCAGACGCCGCTGGGCCTTCGGGCCAGACCTTTCGTCGAGGCCGGCCACCTCGTTCCCGACGAACTCGTCAACGAGCTGGTCGCCGAACGCTTCCAGCGCGCGGATCGTCCCGAGCGCTTCGTCCTGGACGGCTATCCGCGGACCTTGGCCCAGGCCGTCTCGTTCGATCAGGTGCTGCGACAGCAGTTCCTCGATCTCAACGCAGTCATGCTTCTTCAGGTCGAGGACGAGGAAATCATTCGCCGGGTGAGCGGCCGGTGGAGCTGTCCCAAGCCGGGCTGCAAGCGGACTTACCACACGCACAGCAATCCGCCGCGAACGGCCGGCATCTGCGATGCCGACGAAAGTCCGCTCATTCAGCGCGACGACGACCGAGTGGAGACGTTGCGGCAACGGCTGCACGTCTACCACGGCAACATCGTGCAAATGATTCCCCATTACCGCGCCGCAGGCCTGCTGCGGGAGGTGAGCGGTGAGGGAAGTATCGAACAGGTGTACGCGAACATCGTACAAGCCCAGAACCTTTAGGCAGGCTCCTCGTGCTGAGATCCTTCTTCCACCGGGCGCCCGAACTGAAGTCACCCCGCGAAATCGTGCTGATGCGTGAGGCGGGCAAGGTCGTCGCCGAGGCACTCCGACTGTGTCGCTCCATGGCGAAGCCCGGCGTGCGGACCATCGAGATCGACCAGGCTGTCGAGGATCTCTTCCATCAACGTGGCGCGCTGCCCCTCTTCAAGGGGTATCCCGGCAAGGTACCCTTCCCTGCTGTCACCTGTATCTCGTTGAACGAGCAGGTCGTTCACGGCATCCCGGGGCCGCGTGTCATCAAGGAAGGCGACCTCGTCAAGATCGACACCGCCTGCAAGCTCAACGGTTGGTGCGCCGACGCGGCCATAACGCTCATCGTCGGCGAGGTACGGCCGGAGTGGCGGCGGTTGGTGCAAGTGGCCGATGAGGTGCTGGAGATCGCGCGAGTCGAACTGGGCCGGCGGCGCTGGTGGTCCGAGGTGGCCCTGCTCATGCAGCAGCACGTCGAGAAATCCGGCTTCAGCGTCGTGACCCAATACGTCGGTCACGGCATCGGCCGGATCATGCACGAGAATCCGCAGGTGCCGAACTTCGTCAACCGCGAGGTGCGCAAGCACGATTTCCGCCTGGAAGAGGGGCTGGTCCTGGCGGTCGAGCCAATGGTGAACATGGGACGCCAGGACGTGGAGACGTTGCGCGATCACTGGACGGTGGTGACCAAGGATCGGCTGCCGAGTGTTCACGTGGAACACACCTTCGCCCTCCGCGGCGGCGGCGTGCTGGTGGTGACGGCCGATGAGGAGCCGGCGCCGGTTGCGCCCGCCCAATTAGTGGCCCCTGCCCCTCCATTTTCACCGTAACCTGGCAAGAGCGCATTTTTTCCCCCTTGCGGGTTCGGTGCCGTCTTGCTAAAAAAATGGTTTCTCTCACGTTTTGCGCCGAGCAGTCCGGGCGGAGGGCGACATGAAGGTTCGAGCCAGCGTCAAACGCATTTGTGAAAACTGCAAGGTAGTGCGGCGGCGGGGCCGATTGTTCGTGATCTGCAACAATCCGCGCCACAAGCAGCGCCAGGGTTGAGACGAGGAGTAAGGCATGCCCCGTATTCAGGGTGTGGACATCCCGAACGACAAGCCGACGCACATCTCGCTGCGTTACATCTACGGCATTGGGCCGACGCTGGCGCTGCGCCTCTGCGAGCAGGCCCGCGTCGAGCCGCAGCGTCGCGCCAAGGAATTGACCGACGAAGAGATTAGCCGGCTGGCCGTATTGCTCGACCGCGATTACACGGTCGAGGGTCCGTTACGCCGCCAGGTGCAGCAAAACATCGCTCGGCTGAAGGACATCAACTGCTATCGGGGTGTTCGGCATCGCCGAAGCCTGCCGGTGCGCGGCCAGCGCACTCGAACCAACGCCCGTACCCGCAAGGGGCCGCGCAAGACGGTTGCCGGCAAGAAGGGCGTCAAGGAACAGCGCGGTTAAGCACCGGGGGTTAGCTGAATCATGGCCAAGAGCAAGAAACGCAAAGCACGGCGCAACGTCAGCCGGGGTGTCGCCCATATCAAGGCGACGTTCAATAACACGATCGTCACCATCACGGACACCAACGGCGATACGCTCTGCTACGCCTCGGCCGGCACAGTCGGCTTCAAGGGCAGCCGAAAAAGCACGCCGTTCGCCGCCCAGCGCGCCGCCGAGACGGCCGCCGACCGGGCTTCGAAGTTCGGTCTCAAGGAGATCGAGGTGCGGGTGAAGGGTCCCGGCTCGGGCCGCGAGTCCGCCATCACCGCCCTCCAGGCCGCCGGCCTGAACATCAAGGCGATCGAGGACGTTACGCCGCTGCCACACAACGGCTGCCGCCCGCCGAAGAAACGCCGCGTCTAAGACAGGAGTGGCAAGGGGTGAGTGGCTAGGGGCCGGGAAAGGCCTACCGGCCACCAGCCACTAGCCACTAACTACTAGCCACTAGGCACTAGCCACCAGCCACTGAACTATGGGACGTCATCTGGATTCGGTTTGTAAGTTGTGTCGTCGTGAAGGCATGAAGCTGTTTTTGAAGGGCAGCCGTTGCGATAGCCCCAAATGCGCGATCGAGCGGCGCAACTCGACGCCCGGCATGCACGGCGGTCGCCGCGGCAAGCCCAGCGAGTACGGCATCCGCCTCCGCGAGAAGCAGAAACTGAAACGCTTCTACGGCGTCTTCGAGCGGCAGTTCCGCCGTTACTTCGAGATTGCCTCACGCTCGACGGAGAACACCGGCGAGGTGCTCCTGAGCATCATGGAACGCCGCCTGGACAACATCATTCATCGCCTGGGCTTTGCGCCGAACCGGGCGAGCGCCCGCCAGTTGGTGTCGCACGGCCACATCGAGTTGAATGGCCACTCGTGCAACATCCCGAGCCTGCTGGTCAAGGCCGGCGACACGATCAAGATCAAGCCGCGGCCGCGCAGCTTGCAGCTGGTGAAGCTGTATCTGCAAGAGAGCCCGCCGCCCGCTCCGGATTACCTGGAACGAGGCGGCACGCCGGATGCTCCTGAGGGGCGCATCGTTCGCCTGCCGATGCGCAGCGACGTGGATCCTCGCATTGGGGACATCCGCGAACAGCTGATTATCGAATTCTGCTCCCGCTAACCCATAAGGGGTCTGGGGATCAGAGCCCGGAGCGTTGGCAACGGGAGAAGTAACCCGCTGCCAACGCTCCGGGCTCTGATCCCTTGACCCCCGTAATTGGAGACATTCACATATGCGTATCCGATGGCGTGGTCTGGAACTCCCCAACCGCGTGGTCAGCGATCGCGGCACCCTGACCGATACCTATGGCAAGTTCGTCGTCGAGCCGTTCGAGCGTGGCTTCGGCGTCACCGTTGGCAATAGCCTGCGTCGGATCCTCCTGTCGAGCCTGGAAGGCAGCGCTGTCACGCGCGTCAAGATTCAGGGCGTGCAGCACGAAATCAGCACCATCCCGGGCGTGGTCGAGGATGTCACCGACATCATCCTCAACATCAAGAGCCTGGTGGTGAAGAATACGCTGGAGTCGACGCGCACCATCCGGATCGACCGGCACGAGCGCGGCGTCGTCAAGGGCGCGGACATTATCACCGACGAAGCGGTGCAGATCATCAATCCCGAGCACATCATCGCCACGCTCACCGACGACGTGCCCTTCGTCGTCGAGATGACCATCGAGAACGGCCGGGGCTATCGCACCGCGGACGAAAACGTCGAGAAGGAACGCGAGATCGGCGTCATTCCGGTGGATTCGAGTTTCTCGCCGGTGGTACGCGTGAAGTACGAGATCGAGGACACGCGCGTCGGCCAGCGGACGAACTACGACAAGCTGCTCATGGAAATCTGGACCAACGGCACGGTGACGCCGCAGATGGCCCTGGTGGAAGGGGCCAAGATCATGCGTAAGCATCTGAATCCGTTCATCCAGTATGCCGAACCTGGCCCCGAGATCGCGGTGGACGAGGAGCCGCGACAGACGACGGGTGGCGAACTGGTCGATCACGAGCTGGAACGCAAACTGAACATGAGTCTGGCCGAACTGGAACTGTCGGTGCGGGCGACGAACTGCCTCGAATCGGAAGGCATCACGACGGTACGCGACCTGGTGATGCGCGGCGACGAGGAACTGCTGGAGGTCCGTAACTTCGGCGAGACCACCCTGCGGGAAGTAAAGAACAAGCTGGCCGAGCGCGGCTTGCACCTGGGCATGAAACTACCGACATCGCTGCGGCGCTAATGAGAGCGAGCGACTACCATGCGACACCTGAAAGCCGGCCGCAAACTCGGCCGTAATGCCACCCACCGGTTGGCGCTGATGCGGAACCTGTCCCGGGCGTTGATTACGCACGAGCGGATCATCACCACTGTGGAGAAGGCCAAGGAAGCCCGGCGCTTCGTCGAGAAGCTCATTACCCTGGCCAAGAAGGGGACGCTGCACGCGCGTCGCCTCGTGCTGGCCCGGCTGCACGACAAGGAAGCCGTGAAGAAACTGTTCACCGAGATTGGCCCGCGCTACCACGATCGTCCGGGCGGCTATACGCGGGTCATCAAGCGGCACGAACGCCGTCTGGGCGACGGTGGCAAAACCGCGTTCCTGGAACTCCTCAAGGCCGGAGAGAAGAAGGTGCAAGCACGAGTGCCTCGTCCGGCGGCACCAGCGCCGCGCGTGACCGAGCCGGAGACTCCGCCTGCTCCGCCGCCGCAGGAACCGGCCGCCCAGACGCCGCCCGAGAATCCGCCCGCCACCTGATCCCCTGGCGAAAGCGAAATACAGAGGCACAGAGCCACAGAGGGAACACGGAGAAGGCTGCTCTTCACCGTGTTCCCTCTGTGGCTCTGTGCCTCTGTGTTTTCCCCGACGCCGCCTCGATTTTCGTTGCGTCCTGTCCCAACCACGCGAAAATGAACGTGTTCCTCTCGTTCGGTTCCTCAATTCGGTGCCAGCGGCCCGGAGGGGTGTTGCATGTGGACCTGTCCTAAATGCGAGGCGGCAGTGGACGACGGCTTCGACATCTGCTGGGGCTGCGGCGGGGACCGCGACGGCTGTTCGGCTGCGATCGAAACCACTGAGAGCGAAGGGGTCATGAGCAGCACGGACTTCGAAGCCACCCACGCGGCCGAGACGAACGCCGCGCTCATCCCTGTGTGCAATTGCGCTTCGGACTACGAAGCGCACGTCCTGCGCTCGCGTCTGGAAGCGGAAGGGATACACGCCATCGTCCTCGACGAACTGGCAAGCACGACCTGGCCCTGGGGCCTGGTCAACGACCGCGAAGGGATCAAGGTGCTGGTCGGTGAGAAAGACCTGGAGCAGGCCCGGCGCGTGCTCGCCGAAGACGCCGCGCAGGCAGGCAAGGCCGGCGAGGATGAGGAGTGAGCGGTCCGCTCAGTGCGACACCGCGGCGGCCGCCTTTTCGCCGAGTTGCCGCAGGTTGGCGAAGCGCGCCAGGGCGAACGGCTCCAGCACCGTGGGCGTGCGGCCGGTGGCGATCAGTTCGGCGATCCGATAACCGGCCGCCGGTCCCGCCTTGAAGCCGTAGGTGCCCCAGCCCACGTCGAGCAGGAATCCTTCCACACCGTCGACCGGCCCAATGATCGGCGCGAAGTCCGGCGGCATATCACACAGGCCGCCCCACTGACGCAGGACTTTCACGCGCGCCAGACAGGGGAACAGCTCCAGCGTATGGGCCGCCGCGTTCTCCAGGAAGCGGAGCGTCGAGCGCATACTGTAGCTGCTATACGGATCGATTTCCTCGCCGACGACAACCTCGCCACGATCGGTCTGGTTCACGTAAACGTGCAGCGTCGCCGAGACCACGACAACGTGCAGCCACGGTTTGAGCCGCTCCGTGACGAGAGCCTGCAGCGGATGCGTCACGATGGGCAGTTCGACACCGGCCATGTGGGCGATGGTCGAGCACCAACCGGCGGTCGCGTTGACGACGGTGCCGGTGGCGATGGTGCCGCGGCTGGTGACGACGCCCGTGACGCGGCCGTTGTTCCGCTCGATCCCGGTGACCTCGGTAAACGGATGGATCTCGGCGCCAAGTCGGTCGGCGCCGCGGGCATAGCCCCAGACGACGGCGTCGTGGCGGATGATGCCGCCGGGCGGGTGGTAGAGACCGGCGAGCACCGGCTGATGCATTCGGTCGCTGACGTCGAGGCCGGGCACGAGTCGAGCGATCTCCTCGCGGCCGATGAGGGAACTATCCACTTTGAGGAGGCGGTTCGTCTCGGCGCGTTCGCGCAGTGTGGTGACGCCGCGGTCGGTATGGGCGAGGGTAAGGTGGCCCTGCTGCGAGAACATGACGTTCCAGTCGAGTTCGCCGGCCAGCTGTTCGTAGAGGCGAACGCTCTCGTCATAGAAGGCGACGCCCTGCGGCGTGCGGTAGTTGGAGCGGATGATGGCAGTGTTCCGGCCGCTGGCTCCGCCGCCGAGATAGCCTTTGTCGAGCACCGCGACGCTGATGAGGCCGCGCTTGGCCAGATAGTAGGCGATGGCCAGGCCATGAACGCCGGCGCCGACGATGACGACATCGTAATGGCGCTTCAACTCGTGGGAACGCCACATGCGTGCGGGCGGCATTCGGCTCCTCGCTTCCAGGATTCTGCCTAACATCCATTCTACAGCATCGTCAAATAGCGCTCCACTTCCCACGCCGATACTTGCCTGTGGTAATCGTTCCATTCCGCCCGTTTCAGCTTGAGGAACTCCGCGGCAATCGGCCCCAACCCCGCCTGAATGACCTCGTCCTCTTCCAGTTCGTCGAGCGCCTCGTTCAGATTTTGCGGCAGCACCCGCACCTCACGCTCTGTCATCTCTTCACGGCTCATTTCGTACAGGTTTGCGCGGTTCGGATCGCCAGGATCGAGGCGGCGTTTGATGCCGTCCAGCCCTGCAGAGAGATAGGCGGCAAAGGCGAGATACGGATTGAAAGCAGCCGAGACGGTGCGGTCTTCGACGTGGCCGGCGTCCGGAGTGCGGATCATCTGGGTGCGGTTATTGTCGCCGTAAGTGATGTAGGCCGGCGTCCAGGTGTAGCCGGAACGGGCGCTATACAGTCCCTGGCCGATTTGCAGCCGTTTGTAGCAGTTCACCGTCGGCGACGTGATCGCGCACAGGGCGCGGGCATGGATCAGGACGCCGCCGAGGAAGTGATACGCCAACTCCGACAACCCCAACCCGCGGGAGTCGTCGGTATTCGTAAAGAGGTTCTGGCCGGTCTCGGCATCAGCTAGGTGATAGTGCATGTGGCCGCCGCTGCCGGTGCGGTCCGTGAACGGCTTGGCCATGAACGTCGCAATGGCGCCGTACTTCCGCGCCGTTTCGCCCGCAAGCATCTTGAAGAAGATGAAACGATCGGCGGTCGTCAGGGCGTCGGCGTACTTGTAGTTGATCTCGTACTGCGCGTTGGCGTCCTCGTGGTCCGACTGATAGACGCCCCAGCCGAGTTTGCGGAGGGCATCGTTCATGTCGCGCAGGTAGTCGCAGGCCGCGGCGAGGCCCTTGAAGTCGTAGCACGGCTTGGCCAGGGTATCGACGCCGGCGGGGTCCCAGGGCGCGATCCGGCCGTCGGCGGCGCGGGAGACGAGAAAGTGCTCCGGCTCAACGCCGACATTGAAGACGTAGCCGGCGGAGCGCAGGTCGTCGAGGACTCGTTTCAAATTGACGCGCGGACAGAAGGGGTACGGTTGGCCGTCCACGTAAAGATCGGCGACGAAGCGGGCGAAGCCGGGCTTCCACGGCAGCGGCGTGCAGGCGGTAAGGTCGATGCGCGCCATCATGTCGTGTGACGCGGCGGTCTGGCCAAGGCCCCAGACGGCGCCGCCGGCAAAGCCCGCGCCGATGACGGCGACGTCTTCGAGGGCGGTGGTCGGCACCATCTTTACCTTGGGCGCTCCGTGAATGTCCACGAATTGGACCAGGAGATACTCGATACCATCCTTCTGCAGCTGGGCCTCGAGCGCGGTACGGTTCACAATCTCTCTCCCCTGGCCAGAGCCGGTAAGGTCTTGAGTATCCGTCGGGCATGGCATAGAGTCTGTGTATAATCGCTGGGCAGCCCCGACTCAAGCAAGAAAGAGCCTATGTGCGGCATCATCGGTTATCTCGACAAACTCGGTGGCGCCGAGGCGCCAGTCGGGCGGGTGCTCCTCTCCATGCTGCAGGCCCTCTCCTGCCGCGGTCCCGACTCCGCGGGCGTTGCCATCTTCGGCCCGCCCGATGAATGGCACCTGCGCCTCAGCACGGCGCCCACGCGGACCTCCGACGATGTCCTCCACGCCCTCCACGAGGTCGGTCTCGCGCCCTTCCGTCACTATCCCAATGGCGTCTACGACGCCCTGTTGCCCGCCGGCGTCGAGCCCGCCACGGTGGAAGCGTCAATCCTCCACCATCTGCCGGGCAGCGAGGTCATCTGCCTGGGTCAGCGCCTGAGTCTCTTCAAACAGGTCGGTTCGCCCGCGCAACTCGACGCGACCTATGGCATCAGTTCCTTGACCGGCAGCCACGGCATCGGCCATACGCGGCTGTCCACCGAGAGCCGCGTCGATCTCAGCCATTCGCAGCCGTTCTGGGCACACGGCGTCCCCGATCTGGCGACCGTCCACAACGGCCACATCACCAACTATCACAAGCTGCGCCGCCAATACGAGCAGCGCGGCTGCAGCTTCTTCACCGAGAACGACTCTGAGATCATAGGTATCTATCTGCGCGACCAGCTGGCGCACGGCCTGTCGCTTGTCGAGGCGCTGCGGCGCTCGCTTGACGACTTCGATGGCTCCTTCAGCTACCTGGCGGCGACCGGCAACTGCCTCGCCTATGTCAAGGACCGCTACGGTTTCAAGCCGCTGGTTGTGGCCGAGACCCCCGAGTTCGTGGCCCTGGCCACGGAAGAGATCGCGCTGCGGCAGGCGCTGGGCCGCCAGTTTGTGGCCCGCGAACCGGCGCCGGGGACGATGCAGGTGTGGTCCGTGGCGGCCGGCCACGCCGCCGTCGCTTGATACGGGCAGGCACTTACTCGGACGCGCCCTGAGCTTTTTCGTTGACGCGCCGCGCCGCAGCCTTTAACTATGAGCCAGAAGATCTCCTGGAGGGTACTGGTCCATGTACATGGTGCGAACTGGTTGCGTCGTTGCGACGGTAATACTTGGTCTGTCCTGTAGCCTTCTGCTCCTCGGCCGGCTTGGCGGTGCCGACCCCGCCGGTCTCACTGCCACGGATGCCCTGCCCCAGGCGCCGGAAGGAGTGCGCGTGCGCGCCTTGACCGTTTGCGGCCCCGGCGAGCAGGAGCCGGTGCGCATTGCCGCGCACCCGGTCACCGGGCAACTCTACGTTTTGGGTGCCGGCGGCGACGTCTTTCTCGTCGATCCGGCGACCGGCCGGAAGCGCCGCGTTCTCAGCGGCGTGGATTACATTACCCAGCCGAAACGCCAGCAGGCGAACATCCCGCTGCCCGTCGATGCGAAGTGGGTCAATTCGCCGATCGCGCTACGGGCGACGCTCTGTCTCGGTCTCACCTTTGACCGCGATGCTCGGCTCTACGTTGTGGCCAACGTGCAGATTTCGAGCAAGCTCCTCGTCAACCGCGTGGACCTTTACCGCACCCGGCCGGTCGGCGCCGACGGCCTGCCGTCCCGCCCAGAACTGTGGACGCGTTTCGATTATCCTTACGGCGTCGGCGGCTTCAATCACGGCGCCTGCCGCATTGAGCAGGGACCAGACGGCCGAATCTATCTCGGCAGCGGCTCGCGCACTGATCACGGCGAGCCCGGCGAGGAGCCGAACGTCAGCCGGCTCGGCGAGGCTCCGCATCCCGACGTACCCGCCTTTCCTGGCGTCCCCGGGGGTGCGTTCACGGCGGCCATTCTGCGTTTCGACCCGAGCAAGGGACAGCAGGTGCCGGAGGTCTACTCACACGGCAACCGCAATCCCTTCGGTTTCGACTGGGACGACCAGGGCCGGCTCCTCGACGCCGAGCACGGCCCCATGGCCGACCACCCCGAGGAGCTGAACTGGATCCGGCAAGGCAAGCACTACGGCTTCCCTTACGTCTTCGGCAACAATGAGAAGCCGAATTATCCCGATGCGCCAAAGCCGCCGCCCGGCCTGACCTTCGAGCCGCCGCTGGAGAACGTCGGTCCCGGCGGTCTGCTCGGTGACCATCCCATGTACAGCCTGGCGCCGCATTCGGCCCCGGGCGGCATGATCTTCTACCGCACCGGTCAGCTGCCGCAGCGCTACGATGGGAGCTTCTTCCTGGCTCGCTTCGGCAATCTCGTGAATTACAACCGCATCGGGTTCGACGTGCTGAACATCCGACTGGAGGAGAAAGACGGCCGACTCATCGCTCACACGGAGCGATTTCTCGACCGCCTGGGCCGGCCGATCGATCTTTGTGCGAGCGGCGGCAAACTGTACGTCGTGGAGTATTGCCGCCAGACCGAGACGGCCGGATCAGGCAGCGAGGGTTGGGGCACAGGCGGCCGAGTACTCGAGGTGGCCGGAAGTCGATGAACGGAGCCCGGAGGGTCAGCGACGGGCTCGCGGCTCGCCTGTCCCACGTCGTGCTACTCCGTGTCCCGATAGCTGAAGCGTCGCTGTACCTTGTCTGCCGGATAAGGCTTGCTATCCACCTCGACATACGGATAGACGAAGAAATTCAGCGGCGGCCCGTCCTGCTTGGGCACCAGCGTCAGGTCGCGGCCGACGCTGAAGGCCACGCGGTCGGCCGTCAGGTTGCCGAAATAGTAATCCTTCATCTTCGGGTTCTTGTTGGCCTCGGAGATGTCCACCGGCACCCAGCCATGGCCCTTCGGCCTGAACATGGCCCAGCAATGGTAACCAGGGATCTCGCCCTGGCCGTGCTTCTCCGGCAACGGGAAGCCCATCTCGAACTTCGCGGGGATGTGGTTGGACCGCGCCAGCGAGATGAAGAGGCTGTGGAAGTCCGAGCAATTGCCGTACTTGCTGTCGCACGCCCAAATCGCGTCGCCCTGGCCCCAGCCGATCCCTTCCTTGCTATAGCGCATGTGGCCATCGACCACGTCGTAGAGCACCCGCGCCAGTTCCAGTTCGTCATGCGGTAAGTCGCGGCCGGCCAGCAGCGCGAGTGGCTTGCCCCCCAGCGGCACCTTGGCGTCGGGCTTCAGGAACAATTCGAGATCGCCCATATCGCGTAACTTGCCGCACAGATCGGCCTTGACCTCGTGCCGCTTCACGCGATACGTGATGGAAAAGGAGACTTTGCCCGCGTCATTCGCCCTGGCCGCGACATACAGCATCTGGTTGCCGTATTTCGGCTCCTTACCGGCCTTGCTCTCCGCGGGCAACTCCTGCTTGACGATGGCGATCTCCTGGTCCTCGTTCGACGATGGCACCGGCAGCCAGACACGAGCTTCGTGATCCGGTGTCAGGCCGGTCACGGTCGCTCGATAGGTGAAGAGGAACTCGCGTGCCTTTACCGGCGTCGGTTCGTCCGCGGCCGGGCACAGTGCTGGGGTTAGGCCGGCCAGCGCCATCGCGGTATACACGAGGCGAAAGGTAAATGCCTTAATGGGGAAACTCCTTCAAGGGAATGCACGCACTGAAACCTCGCCAGCCGGACAGGAGCCGGTGTCGAGAAAAGACCCGGAAGGGTACGAAGAGGGACCGGGCACGCCGCCGCTAGCGCCGCGCCAGTCAACCAAAGCCGGGATCGTAGTGGGTGGGTGAAAACGCAGTGGGGGCCGTGGTGAATGCAGCTGTCAGGGAGGAACACGGCTGGCGATTCATGGAGGCAAATTCCCCAGGGAGAGCTCTCTTTTTAGTGTAAGCGAGAGGCCCCGGATGTCAAGCGGGAAAGCCGTTTTGCGAGGGGAGCGAGAGGGTGCCAAGTCAAACGAGAAAGCCATTTTGCTCGAGGGCCCTGATTCGCTATTAGTAACCCTAATGGCGCGTGTGCTCGGCGGCCGAAGCCATCCTCATCAGCGACAGCCGGATGCAGCCCAAGGTCGCCGTGCTCAAGCCGCTGTCCTCGGCCATCTCGATGGGCTCCGGCGGCCCGTTCGGCGCCGAAGGTCCGATCATCATGACCGGCGGTGCCATCGGCTCGATCATCGCCCAGATCTTCCACCTGACGGCGGCCCTGGACAAGGAAGAGGGTGACCTGGCGGGGGCAATCGTGGTCTTCGAGCTGCTGCACGGCCCGCCGATCGTGGCGCAGGAGTGGGAGTCGTGCCGCACGGCCGCGGAGCCGATGGCGGCATCGAGCGTGGGCCGGCTATCGGTGGTGGCCGCCGATAATCCACGCAAGGTGATCGGCATCGTTACCCGCAGCGACCTGCTCAAGCCGCGGGCCCGCCAGGCGGAGGAGGAGGCGACCCGCCGGCGCTTCATCGACGTGGGGATGGTGACTCCGGAAGACGCGGAACCGCGGAAGTAATCAACTCGAGCCGCTTGCTGCCTGACGTTCCCTTTCGTCGAGCAGAAAGTGGTTCGCCTGCATTTCTCCCTTTACCACCTCTCCCAGCCCCGTTACCGTAAGACGAGGAGAGCCGTTTCCTTTCGTCCCGCCGCTTCGCTACCGGAGGATTGCCGTGTACCGGCTGTACGCATGGGGCCTCGTGCTCGGTTGCCTGCTGTCTCCAGTCGCGCACGCCGGTGAAGCGTTGCCGGCCGGCGCCGTGCGCCGCCTCGGCAGCACGCGATTACGACACACAGGCTGGGCCATCATGGTCGCTTGGGCGCCGGATGGCAAGGCCCTCGCCTCGTCCGGCAACGATCGCCTCATCCGTCTCTGGGACCCGGCCACCGGCAAGGAAATCGCCCGATTTGCGGGACACGACGACGCCGTCAACGCGGTCCTCTTCACGCCCGACGGCAAGACGCTCATCTCCGCCGGCCGGGACCGTACCATCCGCTTCTGGGATCGCGCCACTGGCAAGCGCGTGCGGCAGCTCCGGACCAATCGCCGACCCATCTCGGCCCTGGCCATTTCGCCTGATGGTAAGGTAGTCGCCGCGGAGAGCAGCGACGCCATCGTCCTCCTGGAGACGACCACCGGCAAGGAATTGCACCGCTACGGCGGCCACGAGAGCCAGGGCGACTCGACCATGGCTTTCTCGCCGGACGGCAAACTGTTCGCCTCAGTCGCCAACGATCACGTCGTCTACTTGCAGGAAGCCGCCACGGGCAACGCGCTCGGCCAATTCACCGGCCACGGCGACGACGTGACCTCGATCGCTTTTTCGCCGGACGGCAAGACGCTGCTCTCGGGCAGCATGGATAAGACGGTCCGCCTCTGGGACGTGGCTACGTTCAAGGAAATCCGCCAGATGACCGGCCACCAGGAGGGCGTCGGCGCCGTCCGCTTCTGCCCTGACGGCAAGCTCGTTGCCTCGGGCAGCCTCGACCTGACGATTCGCCTCTGGGATTCGGCCACGGGCAAGGAGGTACGTCAGCTTACGGGACACCATGGGACGGTTTCGGAGATCGCGTTTGCCCCCAACGGCAAGACGTTGGCCTCGGCGGGCTGGGACTACACGATTCGCCTCTGGGACGTCGCCACCGGCAAGGAGCTGCCACAGTCGGTGGGCGACGGCGTCGTGGCGTCGCGGATGGCGCTATCGGCCGATGGCCGGCTGCTCGCTGTGGCCGAACCTGGCAACCGCATCCGTCTGTGGGAGCCGGCCACCGGCAGAATGCGTAACGCCACACTGGCCGCGGAAAACGACGTCATGGACATGGCCCTGACCTCTCATGGCCGGTTGCTCGCCGTGCTCAACGACGAGCAGACGCTGCACCTGTGGGACACGACCACGGGCAAGCAGGTCCACCGGATCGCTGGACCGGTAGCCCTGCTCTGCAGCCAGGCCTTCTCGGGGGACGATCGGCTGCTGGCCGTTGCCTGCGAGGACGGCGCGGCGCGCCTGTGGGACACAGTCACCGGCAAGGAGGTCGGCCAGCCGCTCTCGCATCCACCGGGCCTGACGGCCCTGGCGTTTTCGGCTGTCGGCAAGTTGCTGGCGACGGTGGGCCAGGATGGCACCCTACGGCTCTGGGACGCTCCTTCGGGCAGGGAAATCTGGCAGGTTCCCACGAACCAGGGAGTGACGAGTTGGCTAACTTTCTCCGCCGATGATCGGGCTCTGGCCTCGGCCAGTTCAGACAGGTCACTGCGCCTCTGCGAGGCCGCCACGGGTAAGGAGCGCCTCCGCTGGCCGGTGCTGCCCGCGGTGCTGACGGCCCTGTCCTTCTCGCCGGACGGCCGGCTGCTGGCGACGGGACACGAGGACGGCAGCATCCGCCTGTGGGACCCGTTCACGGCGAGAGAAGTCGGCCGGCTGGCCGGACATGAGGACGCGGTGCGTCTGATCGGCTTCACGGCGGGTGGCAAGCAGCTGGTCTCCGCCAGCGTCGATACGACCGTGCTGGTGTGGGACCTGTCCGTCGCTGTCCACGAACCAAAGCCGCGGGGCGAGAAGCTGACGCCGGGCGCCCTGGAAAGTCTATGGAGCGATCTGAGCGGCGACGATGCCGCGAAGGCGTACCAGGCGATCGCTTCTCTGGCGGCGAACCCTGCCGAGGTGGTGCTGTTCTTGCAGGATCGTCTACCGCGGCAGGCCGAAGCGGTGGACGCAATGCGCATCGCCGCGCTGTTGGCCGATCTGGACGACGACCAGTTCGCGGTGCGGGAGAAGGCGACACAGGGACTGGAAAGGATGGGCAAGGCGATCGAGCCGATACTGCGGCAGGCGCTGGTACGGGCGACCTCGGCGGAGGTGCGACGCCGGTTGGAGCAGGTGCTGGAGAAGATAAAGGGAACGCCGGTGTCGCGGGCGAACTTGCGAGTGCTGCGGGCGCTGGAGGCGCTGGAGCGGATGGGGACGCCGGACGCGCGGCGGGCGCTGGAGGCGCTGGCCCGGACGGCGCCAGGGTCGGTCCTGGCTCAGGAGGCGAAGGCAGCGGTCGAGCGCTTGAGCCGTCAGCGGTGAGCGTCCCGGCGTAGCATCCCGCAGCGCCGGCAAGGGTAGTCTTTTTTCCTCTATTAACATTCCCGCCTCGTTCTACTTCTACTGTAACCGTTGCCTCCAAGATGGTATAGTACC
>JRHI01000581.1_pt1 | contig 38287 bp, 35 predicted proteins | sample 215371 | NCBI WGS metagenome assembly JRHI01 (sample SAMN02929681, study PRJNA255918) | sediment metagenome | biome: cave system; feature: Ice Cave; material: Sediment; isolation source: sediment from deep within a dark volcanic ice cave with no known source of... ... | reverse complement strand
ATGGCTAGCCATATGCAGGTTGTGTTGTGCTTGCTTCTTACTGCGGAATTGATGGAGCTGAACTGATTTTTGTGGATACGTCGTGATACATGAGGACATAGACAAATGCTATGTCGTTGTTTTATACTGCCTATACCTCATAGTAGGAGGGATGGTCTTATTGCGGAGGTCTTACATATGTCGCCTTTCGGTAAAGCACAGCGCTCAATGTACAATCAGGTGATAGTTACTCTACTTGGTTTGCTACTCGTATGCCTGCCATTGGCAGGGTGTGGCACTCCTGCGCCGTTACAATTTACTACGCTGAACCTTGGTATACCTGCCGATGCCATGAATTCGCCAATTGTGGGGCCATTACCGGGTACGACGAAGTTACCTGTACGCATCACCTTCAAAATCACCTCTAATTTGCTCAAGCAGGCCAGTCAACAGAAAATACAGCCCGGCCAACCATCACACCTGGAAAACTTTGCGAATAAGCTTGGTATTAGTGACGCAACCTATCAGAAGATCAAAGATTTCTTTAATCCTGCTGGTATTAGCCTCAAGCTCAGTAAACTACGTACTCATTTGGCAATAGATGCAAAGGCTAGCACATTTGCGAAACTGCTACAAACGAATTTTGTGGTTCACACTTATAATGGGCGCAAGTTCTATGCTCCCGATGCCAAGAAACCACCTCAGCTTCCTAAATTTATCGCAGATTCTATTGATGCGATTACAGGTCTTGATGATTATAGTGCTACGCCTATACATGATCTGTCACGTGTGGTAAAACAACTGCACACTATGAACACACCACAACATGCTACCGCTGATTGTTCTCCTGTGCAAAATACTCTCTTACCGCGAGACGTGGCACATGCCTATGGGTATGACCAATTGTGGCAAAAGGGGTGGAACGGTGAGAATATGACTGTGAACTTGGTAGAGATTGATGGCTTTTATGCGAACGATGTTCGTAATTACCTATCATGTATCAACTTCAAAGGAAAACTCTCGGTGAACAACGTCGATGCTCCGCCAACAGATGCTCTTGGCGAGACGACATTAGATATCCAAATGATAGCTGGCTTGGCACGCTCTATCAATATTGTTGACTATCAAACAGATGGCAATGCTAATGGTGATGTCTGGGTACAGGTGAACGACGAGCTGCAGGCTATTCTTAATGATAACACGAATAACGCGAATGCGGGCAGTGTCGTCAGTATCAGTCTGGGTACTGCTGAACGGGATATTTCTCCAGAAGATATACGTGCTATTGATAGCAGTTTACAACAACTCACACAGGTTGAGCATATGACCGTATTTACCGCCAGTGGCGATTGTGGTGCGTTTACTGATCGCGTGTTTAAGAGTCTTTCGGTCAGCTTTCCTGCCAGTGATCCCTGGACTATAGCGGTTGGTGGAACAGTGTTATCTGTTGATGCTAATCAGAATCGTGCGCGTGAGTTTGTATGGTCGGACGGCTCGAAGCCCAATAAATGTGACAATCAGTGGGGAAGTGGTGGCGGAAATAGCATTGTTTTTTCGCGCCCCTCTTGGCAAAGTGCGGCAGGGGTGGATAATCAATATGCGCAAGGTCGCCGACAACTGCCAGATATTGCTGCAGCCGCTTTTGCTCTAGCTGTCTACTACCAGGGCCAATGGAGTTCTGTTGGTGGGACAAGCGCTGCCGCGCCCATTTGGGCGGCTGGACTGGCCCTGGTCAATGAGGGAGCTCTACAACAAATTCAGAAATTTGCATACTCGCCGAGCCTCTTCTATCTGGTTGCCAATCGATCCAATGGGTTGCAGCCCTTCTTTGATGTGACACGTGGCAACAATCTGTACTATCCAGCGACCCCTGGCTGGGATTTCTCTACAGGCTTGGGAACTCCCAATCTCGCAGATTTTTATCAGGCTCTCACCAATGCCATCATGTGAAGGTGTCCGTCAAGTAGGGACGGGAGCGGCGTGGCAGGATGGGTGTGGGAACCGTGGACCCTTGTGGTCGTCCGTTCTGTTGAAGGGCTACAAAAACTTGGGGCACACCCAAAAGTGAGGAAGTTCATAGCCATTCTTCACGCTTGTGTTACACTAGTTTCAGTCCCCTCAAGCGGGGCAGGAAAAGACATAGCCAGTTGCCGCTCTCTTGAGTACAAGGATACCTCTGACATCCGAAAAGGTCAAGTGGGTATGCACTAGAAGCAAGATATGACCGCACATCTGTATGATAACGTACGTTGGTGAGGAGAAGAGTATGGCGCAGAGTTTTCCGCGTTTTTGTCCGAGTTGTGGTGCGCCTAATGAGGCGCAGCAACCGAGCTGTGCCACATGTGGGTTAGATTTGACATATCGTGCCGCTCAGCCTGAGCAACGTATACATGTATCAGGAAACGATCCTCTTCAAACTTCTCCTTTCCAACCTGCACCCACTCAGCAGCCAGTGTATCAAACACAACATTATAAAGAACCTCTGCTCTCACGATCTACTCCACGTAAGCGCCTTACTAGAAGAATGGGGAGGATGGGTTGTGTGCTCGTTCTCGTGCTCGTGTTGCTTGCTCTGGGAATGGGCGTATACTTTGGTGCGCCTCTACTTGGCTTACCCATCTCCCCCTTTGGAGGTACGACACAACCACCGATCACAACGACGACGCTCAATACTGCCATTATCTATGCTGGCCTTGATATCACCATATTGAATGTGCAGCAGGCAGAGCGCTTTACTGATGATACAACTCCAACTGGTCCTGGCATACTGCGCGTACATGTGCGAGCACAAAACAACACGCATATTCCCGTGAATCTCTTGTATACTGCAATTGCACGCTTGGTATTGTCAGGGGGAAAAACGCTCTCACCCAGCTATGTCAGTGCGAATATTGGCATTTTGCCGGGTGCGACACGCGAGAGTATCCTTGATTTCGCAGTTCCTACCACAACACATGTAGAGCAACTGACCTTGCGTCTGGGTACTCCAACTGAGGCCCAGATGGATATTCCGCTTACGCCCTACCCAGACTTGACACAATATGCTCCTAAAACAACGACACTCAATGATCAATTACACTATCTTGGACTCAATTGGAATGTCGTGAGTGCAACTTCGCAGTTGAGTATTGCTGGTCAGCAGGCTCGTGCAGGTATGTATTATGTTACGCTTGCCTTCAAGGTCAATAACATGCTCTCACAAACGGCTATTGCTGGCTCTGCTTATGATTATATGCGCTTAAAAGTAGCAGATATGACGTTGACACCAGTTGCCACAACGTTACCTGTATCGTTTGCTGCAGGAGCACAAGGTCAAACAGGCACAGTGACTTTTCTTCTCTCTCAGAAGGCTACAACACTCACGGTGATCCTGCTGGCATCCGATCAAAGTGGCTTTAATCAGGCCACAACCGATATTCAACTTTCATAATAATAGAGGTTTTCGGCCTCTTAATGAGGAAGGACGGATCAAATATGACTCAAAATTCTTCGCACATCTGCCCAAACTGCGGATCGGCAGTCGCAGCTGGGCAGTACTTTTGCTCAAATTGTGGGGCTATACAAGACGTTAGTGGCAATAAGCTGACAGAGTTGACACCTAATAGTGGTGGTATACAAGCGCCGGATATGATGACACAACGTTCTGTTTCACCTCCACCTCCACCCCCACCGATGTATGGTGCCGCACCTGCTACACCATTTGAGCAGGGCTATCAACAGCAGGCACAGGGTTATATGCCGCCTCCTGTATATCAACCTGCACCTGATTTTGCAAAACCTACAAAGGGTTCATCAAGGCGTGTTTGGCGCCAATTGGGCCTCGGTGTTGGTATCGTCATCCTGGTGATTGTCCTCGCCTGTGGGGTACTTGGTTACTTTGTGTACAATGGCCTACATAATGCTGCAAAAACCCTAAGTAGTACCAGTAGCACGACTGGTGGCACGACAAGCAATACCTCTGGTGCCGTCAATAGCAATCAGCCAACAACTCAAGCGGGTGTCACTACTTCTGCTATCAATGCAACCGTAACCTACGCAAGCGTGGGCATTACCATTATAGATGTGAAGCAGTCAACACTATTCTCTGACGATAACTCTTCATCAAAAGATGGTACGGTGCGTCTGGATATCAAAGAGCAAACACCTTCAGGTCCGACTGGGAACTATGCGTATAGCGAGGTGGCACGTTTGCAGCTCCCTGATGGCACGATTGTTCAACCTCTCAATGAGCAGAACGGTACCGCACCTGCTAGTGGAGTCGCACGCGCCAATTGGATAGATTTTCCTGTGCCCTCCACTATCAAAGTAGATCAACTCACCCTGCTGTTGGGTACAAATACAGAGACACAGATCAAAATTCCTCTCAATGGAAAAGCTGATTTGACTCCTTATCAAGATAAGACTTCAACTCCTAACAAACAAACCACCTATAACGGATTGAAGTGGACAATCACCAATGTGATGCTGAGCCTGAGCAATAGTGGAACGCAGGCACCTAAGGGTATGGCATTCGTGACGGTAACGCTCAAAGTAGATAATCCAACGTCTGCAACTTTCAGGGGCTATTATGGAGACTACATCAGACTCAAAGCAGGAGATACAACGAGTGCCCCATCAAGTGATTCTACATTGCCATTGGGCTTTGACGCGGGTTCGTCTGGACAAACAGGAACGGTCATTTTCCAGGTGCCGCAACATGTAACGGCGTACACACTGATTTTGCTTGGAAATTCGTCGCTCAATGTTAGCCAAGCATCTATAGATTTTCAAATCTAAGATAGGCAATCTGACTGAGCGTTGGAAACGTATTACAGTGTAGGGAACGTAATGACGTCGTAGGGACCAGCTTTAGCGCGTCCGCCGCAATATCGTGATGTCGTAGGTCCCCGATTGCTCGCGCCCGTCGTTGGATGCGGTCAATTCCTCCAACGTTGTCGATGCCCACGACGGGCGCGAGCAATCGGGGACCTACGACAATCTATTATTGGATATTATAGTATGAATATCAGGAAAATATTACTCTTTACTTTTATACTTGTGCTCTCTGCCTTGCTGAGTGGCTGTGGAACGGCTACGCAGGCAGCAATAGTGCCGCGTTCGACGCCGATAGTGGTACATACGCCTGTGCCAACAGCAACACGAGGCGTATTTCCCTTATCGACTCCCGCGTCTGGTGTTGCTAAGCCAGTACGGCTGTTGGCGCCTGCGGTTGGCATTGACGCACCAATTGAGAATGTAGGTATTGCCGCGAATGGGGACTTGGCAACACCGATGCAGAATCCGTGGACCGGAGTGGGCTGGTATAGCAATGGCCCTCATCCAGGTGAAACAGGAAGTTCTGTCATCGATGGACACCTTGATCGCCCTGGTGGATATCCAGCGGTTTTTTGGAATTTGCGGAATCTACAAGCTGGAAATGAGGTACTAGTGGTGAATACGCAAGGGAAGACTTTGCGTTTTCGTGTAACGCGAGTAGCCTCTTATGCACCACAAGAAGCCCCTGTGCAAGATATTTTCGGGGCTGCTAATGGAACGTACCTGAATTTGATTACCTGCGCTGGTACGTGGGTTCCGAGCCAACATCAGACAACACTACGTCTGGTAGTGTATACAACTCTGGAGTAATCAAGCAGGAATATGATCTCTATGGAGGTTGTAGCTTCTTGCGGACTATTATTCTAGCAAGAAACTGCCAATGAGTTCACGGCGAAGGGCGGCTTTCTGTTCTTCTTCTGTAATTTCTGGGTGTGTCTGTTTCTGCACAGGGCCAGACCACACAGCCATTTTGTTGGTTGAGGCTGCTGCAAATTCATCAATCATGATTTCTTCCAGGAAGGTGGGAGTGAATGTATCTTCTTTCTCTTGTTCTTCTTCCGCCACCAAGGGTGCCGTTACGCGCTTTTGAACTTCTGCGGCTGCTTTGATCTCTGCTTCTACAATCATCGTTGTGGGAGTGTCTGCCACATCAGGAAACAGTGTTTGTATCTCTGTTATCGCTACTGGCTCGACTTGTACGTGCTCTACTGGTGTTGGCATGGGCACGGCCCTTAGAGCATTGGACTCAGCATCAACTTTCAGTGCGAAGCGTTGCTGCCCAATCTGGATGAAGACACCACGCCCCTCTCGCAGGTCAGTAAGCTGACGGCGTAGTTCTCTGTTCTCTGCTTCAAGTTGCTCCATAATACGTTGTTGGTTTAAAACTTCCTGTGTGATTACGTCGAAACTACTACCACCCATAGCGCCCTCCTTTAGGCGTGTATTGTTGTGAACGAATACCTAGCAACGCACCATACCTACTCATGCGGAAAAGTTGCACGCACTTTACTTCTTTGAAGAACGTTATTCTCAGCCATCTTGTTATTATAAGGAACGTTTCAATTAGTCTGAAGTAACAATGCTTATGCTACTTTACCTTCTACTATACATCATTCATTGAGCATTTTGTTGAATATGGTACCTTTTGATGATATGATCGGTTATTGTAGATATGCTTATTGCCACAAAAGCATTGCTTGTGAGAGCCAATTGCCTTGTGCTACACTATAGGAGAAGACAAGAATGCGTCTTCCCATATGAATACACAGATTATGTGCTATGCAGGGAAGCATGCTATCGAGATCCCCAAGTTGCGTCACCTTGTAGTAATAAACGGAGTTGAATAGCAAAGTGGGATATGCAGTTTCTATGATTGCGTATTCTGTTGGTTTCTCTGTGTTGGTGTCACGCTCATAGCGTCTCTTTAGGGTTGTTTGAGCGTGTAATACATAGGATTTTTGTTAGTAGAGTTATTTTGGGATGTACATTCCGTTGCGTGATACAGTAACAGGTAGTCACAAAGCCTGGAGTTTGTGTCACTCGATGCAGAGTGAGAGGAAAAAACGTTATGAATGATCGCGTTCGAGAGATTCTAAGCTGGTATGCCAGCGAAAACCCTGGTGTCCGTGCGAACTTGGCTCGTATGTTGAATCATGGGCGCTTGGCAGGTACGGGAAAAATGGTCATTTTGCCGGTTGATCAGGGCTTTGAACATGGGCCAGCACGTAGCTTCGCCCCCAATCCGGTGGGTTATGATCCTCGCTACTTCTTTCAACTGGCACTTGAAGCTGGCTGTAATGCCTATGCAGCACCACTGGGTTCTTTAGAAGCAGGGGTCAATGATTATGTTGGTGAGATTCCCTTGATTCTGAAATGCAATAACCATGACGTGCTCAATGACGAGAAAGACCCCATTTCGGCCATTACTTCTGGCGTGAGTGATGCCTTGCGCCTAGGTTGCAGTGCCATTGGTTTCACTATCTACCCTGGCTCTACTGAGCGTAAGACCATGTATGAGGAATTGCGTGAAATGACTGCTGAGGCGAAGGATGCTGGCTTAGCCGTTGTGGTCTGGTCCTATCCGCGTGGTAGTAGTCTGAGTAAAGATGGCGAAACAGCTATCGATGTGGTTGCCTATGCTGCGCAAATCGCTGCGCAACTTGGTGCGGATATCATCAAGGTCAAGTTGCCGAGCGCAAAGGTGGAATTAGCAGAAGCGCAGAAAGTGTATCAGAAATACGAGATTCCCATTGCGACCCTGACTGAGCGTGTGCAGCACGTCATTCAGGGTGCTTTTGGTGGGCGTCGTATCGTCATCTTCTCTGGCGGTGCCACTGCTGCTGACGAGCAGGTCTTTACTGAGGCCCGTGCCATTCGCGATGGTGGTGGCTCTGGCTCGATCATCGGGCGCAACTCGTTCCAACGCAAAAAAGAAGACGCTCTGAAATTCCTGGGCACCGTCATGGGTATCTACGAAGGCTCTATCAAGTAGTACTCTGCCAAACGTCAATCGAMGGGCGTGGTAGGGGCAGCAATTCATTGCGCCCGTCGTGGCCGTGGGCAATGTTGGAGGAATTGACTATTGCTGCGACGGGCGCAATGAATTGCTGCCCCTACCACGCCCGTCGATTGAACAAAGGAGCCAGCATATGCAGATGTGGGAGTATTTGGTCGTTGAGCTCACGTACGAAAAGAATTGGAAGATTGCTCGCTATGTCAATGAGCAGGAATTAGAAGGTTGGAAGCACGTTCCCTTATATCGTTTCATCAACGAACTTGGTGAAGCCGGATGGGAACTGACAGGAAGCTTGAGCACTCCAGCGAACAGTGCTTTGGGAAGTGGCTTCGAAGCAGGTCACTTATTTTTCAAACGTCCTCGCTTATAGGATAATAGAGATTGACGAACAGCCATCCGTTATTTCTCAGTTGGATGGCTGATCTGTGTTACTTAGCACCCTTAACCTGTCGAATGACGACAGTTCCAAGAATAAGGTAAATGACGGTCAAGCCAAAAAGCGACGTATAGCCAAAGTGATTGGGAATGGCTTGTAAGAGTTGCAGAATAACGCCACCCACGGTGATACCTACTACTTGTGGCAGAATACCCACGGCTGACCAGACACCCATGAACTTGCCTGCCTCGTCTGTGGGCGGCAAAACATCGGTCGTTAAGGCCCAATCAACGCTTGTGTATGCTCCATAGCCAATGCCAAAGAAGCCTCCTGCAATTAAAGCGGCCCACTGGCTCTGGAAGAGTATGAAGATGATGCACACAATCGTCATCATCGCACCAGAGAGATAGACCAAGCCTTTACGACCCCAATGGTCCGATGCCCAACCTGCCAGAATTGAGGTTGGTAAGGCCAGAAGTAAGACGGCTGGTTGGAAGATGCCCCCATTAAATTGTTCGCCTGTGAAGGATGTGTTGTAGAGAATCGTTCTCACTCCCTGCCCACCGAGCACGTCGTTAAAGTAGTAGGTGAGGAAGTAGTAGACGCTCCATATGCCCATCATGATCAGAAAACGTGCCAGTATCACCCACGAGAGGTCAGGGTATTGCGAAGGCTTGAAGAAGAACTTTTTGAGGAAGGCACGCAGGTTGAATTTGATATGTAGCTCAGGGGGTAATGGTATTTCTTTGACGGTTAACACTGTGTAAGTTACGAAGACAATCTGTACTGCGGCAATCACTACGAAAACTTGCACAATTGCATTGCGATAGATCGTCAAGTCATGACTGCTAGCGGCAGCACCCAATATACTTCCTGCTAATAGTGAGCCTGCAATCGTGCCTAAGAGTGTGAAAAGGCCATAGAAGCCAGAGGCAAGGCCGCGCTGATTTTGCGGTACCTTGTCAGCGATGATTGCACTCCAGGGGGAGTTTGCCACGTTGTTGCTAAATTGCAGTAGTAGGAAGAGCGCGGCGAAACTGAAGAGAAGTGTGCCGCCAGAGAACCAGTAGGGGGAAAAGGCGAAGAGGAGTAAAGCGACTATGTTAAGGATAGTGCCGCCAATCATATAGGGGCGACGTCGGCCCATGCGCGAGGTGGCATAGTCGGAGATGGCTCCAACAAAAGGATTGACCACGACTGCGACCAACGTACCTGCAATCACAACAATCGTCAGATTAATGCTTTTGTGAGTGGGGTCAAGCAAGCGTGCTACCATGCTAGGAATGACAACGGCAAGGAGGGCTTGCCAATGGAAGTTGTTCGCAATCCAGAAGACGTTTAAGTTGATCTGATCAAAAATGGACAGTGGACGCAACTTTGCGGCACTTGAGGCGTCAGTCGTGACGCTGCCTGGTCTATCAGTCATTTCCATAAGTGCATAACCTCTCTTCATAAAAAATATCGAGGTGTATCCGCAATGTATTATACTGATGAGACCCGTTTATAGCAAGTAGCATTCATTGGAACTAAAAAACAGGAGGCGATGCAATCGCCTCCTGTTTTTTAGTTCCGGTTCTCAACCCCTACATCGTCGCCTTGCTCCTCTAGCCAGCGTTCCAGATCGATAGCGGCACGACATCCATCACCGGCTGCTGTGACTGCTTGACGGTAGCGATGATCGGTCACGTCACCAGCTGCGAAGACGCCAGGAATATTGGTCATCGTGTGCTCGACTGGCACAATGTAGCCTGCTTTGTCCATATTGATAATGCCCTTAAACAGGTCCGTGTTGGGCTGATGGCCTATCGCCATGAAGATACCCTGAACCTCTAGCTTCTTCTCCTCGCCTGTCTTGACATTACGCAACTGCACAGCGGTAACGGCATCATCGCCCAGGATATCAGCTACTTCGGTATCTAGCAGGATGCTGATCTTGGGATTGTTACGAGCACGATCCTGCATAATTTTGCTGGCGCGGAAGGTATCACGGCGATGTGCAATCGTCACATGACTGGCATAGCGAGTCAGAAAGTTGGCTTCTTCCATTGCGGTATCTCCGCCACCAACGACAACGACATCCTTATTCTTGAAAAAGAAGCCGTCACATGTGGCACAAGCACTCACGCCGCGCCCCTGCAAACGCTTCTCGCTGGGCAGGTCCAACCATTTCGCGTTCGCCCCCGTTGAGATGATAATGGCACGAGCACGATACTCGCCTGAGTCGGTCGTTACCGTGAAGGGACGATGGTTGAAGTCAATGGAAATGACATCTTCGGGAATCATTTCGGTGCCGAAACGACAAGCCTGCTGTTCAAACTTGTCCATCATTTCAGGCCCCATAATGCCCTCTTCGTAGCCAGGATAGTTCTCCACCTCGCTGGTCAACATCAACTGTCCACCCGTCTGATAGCCCTGAAACATCAACACCGACAGATTGGCACGGGCCGCATAAATCGCGGCGGTGTAGCCCGCAGGCCCGGAGCCAATAATAATCACACCATATACATCAGCCATAATAGATGAGACCTCACTTGTCTTATAAATTTCATACTCTTCTGCTTTATGGTAACACAGAAACGTGTCGTTTTATGCCCACACCTCTTACTCATTTGGTGTTTAGGCTCATTTCGCTGCTTGATGATTGGAAGTGCCTAGCTTTTCATCATGCTAACTGGTATAATTGAGGTATTCAAAGGAGGCAAGCAAGTATGAGTAGCGAACCACAACACATACCATTCGATGAGTTTATTTCAAATACCCGTGAAATCCTCAGAGAAATCGAGAAGCGAGGAGAGGATATCCTGATCGAACATGGAGAACATGTTTTTGCGCTGACTCCAAAGAAGGCAGAAAACCACAACAGGGGGCCTCATCTTTCACGCTCTGACGGCCTTTTTGAAATCATTGGGATTGGTGAGTCAGAGGAACCAACCGACATTTCTTTGCATAAGCATGATTACATCGCTCAGGCTACTCTGGGCCACCCACAAAAATGAACCGAGTTTTTATTGACACCTCCTTCTTTTTCCCTCTTGTCAATAGTAAAGGTTTCTCCTATGTTGATGCCACGAGTTTTGCCATTATGGAGAGGCTAGAGATTACACAATGCCTTACCTAGGACCATCATTTTGTGCAGTACGGTTTTATTCCTATTACATAACAAAGGCTCTGTTGGCTTTCTTGAGCGCAAAGAAGACTACCTCTCTCTACCTATGAAGGGTGTAGAAGAAGGAAATGCAATGATTAAGCTTATACTGCTGATGCATTGCGTTGAAAGATTCTGCCATAGATGAAGAGAAAAAGAGGAATGATGGTGAGACATATTACAACATTTAACCAAGTAATTTCGAGAAATTGGCCCCAACCTCCAAAAAAGGTAAGAGCCACTCCAGTAACTATCAAAAAACTGAGTGCGCCATATATACCCCCAATAAATGCCCTTCCCCATGTGTAGTATATTCCTCGTGTACTAAGCTTCGCAAACCCTGCAATAAAACCCATCGCAGCAGAAACAGCGGGAAATATGAGGCTATAATAACCATAATAGGAGTGGAAAATGAAATTATCAATAATAGATGCTCCTCCTACTATGAAGCCTATCCAAGGGCCATAGAGTATCCCAAAGAAAATGGATATTAGGAGACTTAAATAGAGGTATCCTCCAAGTATGTTAATTTGATTGCTTATATAGTTAGTGATACCGATTGTTATCACAAGGCCAACAATAGAGCCAATAATCTGCTTTCTACCGAAAGCCCATACGCTTTTCCGCTTCTCAACATGTGGAGCCGTTGTCTGCTTGACAATTGGTGGCTCCGTATATGCTCTGCCGTTTGCAGTATCACTGGCTTCTTGAATTGAAGCAGCGTTAGCAAGACGCGCAGGTATAGGCTGTGGTGTTGGAATGTTCTGTGCTGGCCGTGTAGGTGGTGGAGCGATATTTATCGCTGCTTTAGGTGGTGGCGTTGCGTCAGGTAAAGGTGTCGAAGGAATACGTGGAGTTGCGGCTGTTCTTTGTCCCGATGCCTGCTCTAATGCATTGGCGAAAGCGGTAATGCTGCCGAAGCGTTGCTTGGGGTCTTTGGCAAGTGCGGTCATGACGACTTGCTCGATGTCTGGTGAAATGGTTGGAACTTTTTCGCGTAGGGGTGGTACCTCGGCATACATGTGTTGTACGCATAACTCGGTGAAGGAGCCTTTGAAGGGTGGGCTACCGGCCAGCCATTCGTAGACGGTGATGCCGAGGGAATACTGGTCGCTAGCTGGGCGCGGCTTCCCCTGGATTTGTTCGGGGGCCATGTATGAGACGGTGCCTGTGACATCTTGTGTGCTCTGGTTGCGTGAGCTTTGGGCGACGAGGGCAATACCAAAGTCGCTCAAGAGGATTTCGTTGCGCTTGCCAATGAGCATGTTTTCCGGTTTGACATCACGGTGAATGAAGCGTTCGTCGTGGGCATATTGCAGGGAATCGGCGATCTGTTTCACGTAGGGTAGCAGCGTGCTGGGTGCGAGTTGGGTATTTCTGGGGTGTCGTTGTCGTAATGTGCCTTTGGGAGCATAGTCCATGACTAGGAATGGCGTTTCATTAGCGACGCCGAAATCCAGGACGCGCACAATGTTGGGATGTGCGAGTTGGGCAACGGTTTGTGCCTCTTTGATGAAGCTCTCCATATCATCGCTGATGGACAGACGGGTGTAGAGTATCTTGACGGCGGCAAATGTCTTGAGGTAGATGTGCTCACCTAGATAGACCTCGGCGAAGCCACCACGTCCGAGCGATTGGGTAATGCGATAATTACCCAGTTGTTGCCCTACTCGATCTGCCATTGTTGCCCCTCTTTAGATTAGAAAATATATGAGTTTCTATTCTACATGCATTGTAGAGTAGTGCAATGTGTATGTCAAGGTAAATGTTGCATCGTCGTCGTAGGGGCCCCATTCATGGCGCCCGTCGTGGGCATAGACAACGTTGGAGGAATGGACCATTGTCACGACGGACGCGCTAAAGCTGGTCCCTACGACGGATCTATCGGTTGGTGATCCTTCCCACGATGGTAAGTGCAATCGGCAGGATGATAAGGCTGGCTAGTGCAGCGGGTATGCCAAGTGTCACAAGTTGATCTAGCGCAATGGGCAGATCGCCGAATGCTTGAAAAAGTAGGATATTTGTGCCGACTACGACGAGAAGGCCAAAAACCAAAGCGATGAGACTGATAAGTTCTATCGCTAGAAAGGTTCCGAAACCTCTATAGTCGCGCTTGGTGCCAGCGAGAATCAGGCCAGCGATGAAGCCAAGCAGGGCATTGCCAGCGTACCATTTCCAGTCGAAGGTATGGTGTGTGATATTGAACCCGTTGAAGTAGCGGTCCCAGCCTAAGGTAGCGCCTCCCCACGAAGAGGTTGGAAAGATCACACCGAGCAGGTAGTCACCGAGGAAGCTGCCTACTCCACCGACGAGCAAGCCAACCCAGGGGCCGAAAACGGCTCCAAAAAAGAGTGGCAAGAGGAACGCAATTCCTACAAGGAAAGTGAGCCAGTTCAGGCTCGTTGCTGATTGTATGAGTGAGGCAACATCCAGGTTTGCTAGTGGCTGATGTGTAAGGAATGCCTGATTAGAAGACATATAGCTCAAAAAATTGAGACCCATCTGTGTACCGCCGTAGAGCACAGTACCTAGCACTATGGCGAACATTTGTGGAAGTGCGATGCTCCACACTCTTACTTTGGTAGGTGTCTGGGATAGGAAACCCGATTGTGCGGCCTTCCTCATTTCACTTTTGCTTGCACTTTCCAAAGCATTCGCAAATGCTGTCACACTGGAGTAACGCTGTCGAGGGTCTTTGGAAAGAGCTTTCATGATAGCCTGCTCTGCACGTGCTGGAATATGCACTCCATTTTTACGTAAAGAAGGCGGAGGTATAGAGAGGTGTTGGTATTGCATTTGCGGGTATTCAGGAGCATTGAAAGGTGTTTCTCCGCACAGTAATTCATAGACCACTATTGCTAGTGCGTATTGATCGCTCTCTCGACGTGGTGTACCAGTATATTGCTCAGGGGCCATATACGCAGGGGTACCGGCTCTATTTTGCACAACCATGCTTGACGTGCGATGTGCGACAGCTACAATACCGAAATCACCAAGCAGTATTTCATCGTTTGCACCAATCAGGATGTTTTCTGGTTTAATATCACGATGTATCCAATTGGTGTCGTGTGCATGTTGTAGAGCGGGTGCGAGCTGTTTGATGTAGGTAGCAACTTTATAGAGAGGGACACGTGCGCCTCTTAGATGGCGATCTCGCAATGTCCCTTTCTGTGCATAATCCATGACGAGATAGGCCGTTTTCGTGGTATCTTCTACACCAAAGTCTCTTATGCGAATGATGCCAGGATGATTTATTTGTTCAACAGCGAGAACTTCTTTTTTGAACTCGGTAAGATCATTGTCGTCACCAAGTTTGGTACGTAACACCTTAATAGCAGCATTCGTCTTGAGATAGAGGTGCTCTCCAAGATATACGTCAGCAAACCCCCCATGCCCTAATCTGCGGACGAGCTTATAAGAACCAATCTGCTGCCTTTCTCTGGTTGCCATCTTGTATATCCCTCTTTTTGTAGTGTATCGACACTCTTACGCCTTTTCCACTGTTATTGGAAGAAGTCCTGTGAGCGATGTCAAGACAGTAAAGGCGAAGCATGTCTTCATCGTTATAGAAGAGACGTTAAAAAGATGTTATTGTGGTGCATGACTATGGTACAATGTACTCATGTTTGAGGTAGGGTGTCGAATGAACATCGGAAGCAGAGAGAAAGATATTATGGAGACTCTACGCTGGGCAATACAGGACTTAAACCTCTTACCGGATGATGGTAGCCGCTATGAGATTATTGATGGAGAATTGTACGTGTCAAAACAACCAGATTGGCAACATCAGCTTGTTTGTGTTCGGCTAGTCGCTCTCCTTGAGAACTGGTGTGAGCAAACGCATGCCGGCATGGTAAATTTTGCGCCGGGGATCATTTTTACAGATGATAACAATGTTGTTCCCGATGTGGTTTGGATTAGCCAAGGACGATTGAAAACTGCCCTGCACGCGGATGGAAAACTACACATTTCTCCTGAACTTGTCGTTGAGGTTCTCTCGCCTGGCTCGGAGAATGAACGTCGGGACCGTGAGGTGAAACTCAAGCTCTATTCACGTCGCAACGTCAAAGAGTATTGGGTGATAGACTGGCGAGAGCGCAACCTTGAAGTGTATCGACGCGAAAATGCTGTTTTAGCGCTGAGTAAGACATTGGATGAAACTGACATATTAGACAGTCCACTCTTGTCAGGATTTCAGTGCAAAGTGAGCCAGCTCTTCAAGAATCTATAAATATACTAGAGGTCGAGGCTCCATCTTTTTATCACCTCTAGTATATCCTCTACTACCTGTTCCAAAGGGGCAAGTGGAACATATTCGTCGAAAGAGTGTTCGTTAACGACACCAGTAGAGAGCATGAACACGTTGATGTTTGGGCGAAAACTGCTGGTATCGCTGCCAATAAACGTGGGTTGCAGACGTAGTGATACTCCACGTTGCTGTAATACGGCCCGATAGGTTTGTAATAGTGGTTCGTCTTCACTGATGGTATAACCAGGCGCATGTGTTGTGAAGGAGACTTCTACTTGTCCTCCCAGACGTTGCGCCGCTTGCTCAAATGCTTGGTGTATCTGTTTCTTATAGCCATTAAGCGGCTCTGATGACTCAAAACTGCGTAGTTCGCCTGCGAGCGTGATAGACGCGGGAATAGCGTTACGGACGCTACCACCTTGAATGCGTCCGATGTTAATGCGTGTCTGATCGTTGGCAAGCGACCCCAGTGGAAGATTGGACTGACGAAATATTTCGAGTGCGTTGACGGTCGCGGAGAGGTCTTTGCCAGGATGACCGGTGCGTCCTGTGATTGTGATATCAAAGGCTTCGTATGTTGCTCCTTGTGAGACAACGACGCCTGCTTCAAATGCATTGTCGAAAACGATGCCATCATGTACCTGCCATGGAGAGCCGTCGAAACCGACTGCACCACACATGCCCACCTCTTCCTGTACCGTGAAGACCAGCACAAGTGGTGGATGGGGAAGTTGCTGCTCAAGTATGCGTTGTACGACCTCAAGGATGATTACAATACCTGCGGCATCGTCGGCTCCAAGGTTCGTGTTGCCGTCGCTGTAAAGAATGCCGTCGCGTAGAATTGGGGTATGACCGAGACCAGGGGGAACGCGATCCATGTGCGCGTTTAATAAAAGCGGTTTTCCCTCTCCTGACAGCGTAGCAATGAGATTGCCTGAGTCTTGCATTGACGTAGAAAGCCCAAGGGCGGCGAGATGACCCTCTAAAAAGGCGCGTACCTGCTCTTCATGACCCGATGTGCTAGGGATGCTGACTATCTCGACGAGTGTATTGTAGAGCCGTTCAGAATACATACTGCTAAGTCTCCTGATGAATTTATGATGCCAATGTTACAATAAACATATTGTAACATTGGCATATTCCTTTGTGGGTTGCCTCTTGTTGCTTGTTCAGCTATAATGAGAAGACAGCAGAAAATGTGGTAGGGACCAGCTTGAGCGCGTCCGTCGCCCGATTGATCGGGCGAGATCAGAGAGTAGCTCTTTACAGGAAAAAACCTGATGGCGCAGAATCTCGCTCAATCAATCGGGCGGCGGACGCGCTCAAGCTGGTCCCTACCACATTAAAATAGTCCTGCCCAAATAACCAACTTTGCGTAGAGGGGGACTTTTCGTGCATGGCTCGTAACACGACAGAGTTCATGGGAACGCCAGATGAACTCTATCATTGGATACCTAGTGAAATGGTGGTCGTTGTGCGTTTGCCCCGTATTCCCGTTGACAATACACAGGATATCATCACGGAACAGATACGCACGCAATTAAACGTATTTCTTTCACGTTATGGCATTACCCTAGAGCATTACGGTACTGCCGGACGGTGGAGTGAAACACCTAGCATGCCACCAGTGCGCCGACGCGCATTCCTGTTTGGGTTACAGCGTAAGCAGCCATTTCTTGCTGTTTTCTTTCATACACGTCACGCCGACGCAACCATTCGTGATCCTTTGCCGACGGCTCTTTCATACTTGCAAGGCAATTTGGAGCAATTAGCACAGGCAGGTTTACAGGTTGTTTCAGCGATGCCGAATTGGTTAGTGGCTGCCGCTCCATTCTTCCATGTCGAAGGTGGCACTGCAATACCACCACGACCAGCTCCGATGCTTGATGTACCGGGAGCGAACAATGCCTTGTTGGGCTGGCATATGAATGTGCTTGAGCAGGGTATACCGCTAGATACTAAGGGCGGAGAGGATGTATTAGTAGCCGTTTTGGATACGGCTCATCATCCCGACCGCATTCGCAATGCGGCAACGCGCCTGGAACTGCGTCGTAACTGGTTATTACAGCGTTTGAATACTGATCTGCGTAATGAAGACGGGTCCTTCGTTGTTGAATATGATCGTTATCCCCTGACCAATGATGCACGTACAGGGCGTGATCGATATAATGATGCGCGTTATTATCTCATGCCCGATCATGGTCTCTCCGTGGCTGGACTTATCCGCGATGTTGCTCCAAATGCACGCATTCGCCTGATACGTGTACTCAACGATTATGGTGGTGGAGACCTGTACGGTCTCTTTGCGGCTCTCACCGACCTTGAGCGTGAAATGGTTTCCGGTTCTATTCGCCATCTGGTGATCAACTTGAGCTTAACTATTATGCCAGATATACGCCGTTTACCGTATATCTGGTTCGATAGTCGCAAGTGGCCCAGCACACAACTGATGGGTGTTGTACGTGTGCTTAACCATATCGAGGAGGGCTTGCGCTTGCTCTTCGAAGCGCTCTATGCGCATGGGGCGCTGGTTGTTGCGGCGGCGGGAAATGACTCTTTGAGTATGTCAGAGCAAGGATTGCCACCACGTCCACCACGTGCGCCGGCGCGTTATGACTCCACGTTAAGTGTAACTGCTCTCAATAGCAGGTTCGCCCCATCGATATTTGCTAATGCAGCGAATATGCCACCAATTGATGCAGGAGTTGCGACTTTCGGAGGCGATGGCTATGGTGGAACGGACATGAATGCATTACCAGATGCGGTACGTGGTATGTATATTTCGCCTACTTTTCCGACAGGGGAACCCAATACCTCTGGCTGGGCTGATCTGTGTGGAACTTCGTTTGCCGCCGCAACAATGAGTGCGCTAGGGGCACACCTGCTAGCGCAGGGCTGGTCGGCGGCAAATATCATTGCACGCCTTGCCGCTGGTCAGGAGAAGCGCAGTGAAAGTTTGTTTGGCGCTGCTCCTGATGTACCAACGCTTCTTGCCAATAGTGTACGGGTACAGCAACAATTTGGCATGTAAGAAATAGTGAGACGTATCTATGAGGGCAATGATTGGGTATAGCTGTCTAAGGCTTGTACAAGCGATGAACCATCCTGGTAACGTTTCTCTGGTGTCTTCTCAAGGCAGTGCAGGATAATCGCTTCTAATTGCTTAGGAAGCGTGAGGTTGAACTGAGTAGGAGGTGTTGGTGGGTCCTCAATGTGCTGTATGGCTATCGTTACCGGATTATCGCCTTTAAAAGGCAAGCGTCCTGTAAGCATCTCATACATTACTACGCCGAGTGTATAGACATCAGAAGCAGGAGTGGCAGGCATGCCTTTAGCTTGTTCTGGTGAGAAGCGATGCACGTTATTCGAGAGACTCGTCGAGCCAAAATCGGTCAGCTTGATCGACCCGTCGGTACCCAGCAGGATATTGCGCGGCATGACACTTCTATGCACAATGCCCTGTTGATGGGCCGCGCTGAGTCCGAGGGCAACGGCATGGGCAATGCTCACTGCACGCTGCTTTGCAAGCAGACCTTTTTGACGTAGAAGCCGTTGTATATTGGAGCCTTCGACAAGCTCCATCACAACATAGGGACCGCTTTCCGACTGCGCGGAGTCATAGACCTGCACAATGTGCGGATGGTGCAATGTAGAAGCCGCTTGTGCATCACTGAGAAAGCGTGCCGCATAATCTGGATCATCATAAAGCAGTTGTTTGATGACGACCAGCTGATCAAGGTGCTGATCTCGACCGCGATGGGTTGTGACCATGCTGTCTTGTCTTAAAGGTTCTAGTAATTCGTAGCGTTCTGCCAGAAGCATATATACGACCTCCTTTTTAAATCGCCTACCGTACAATATATGAGCAAGCAGGGCGATGTTAGGTGTCCGCTCTGCCTCCAACTCAGCCCTCGCCCCTACTATATGCTGGATACATTTCTTACCATATTATAACGAAAAAGCGCGGTGATGTTCTAGGGAATATTAATGCTGTTGCAACAGTCATGTAGGGAATACAACGGGCGGGTTGACACTTCATAAAGTGAAGCGTTATAATAGGGGAGAAGAAAGCTTCACGAACGTCCGATAGATATCTATAGCAGCGTTGTTGCAAGGTCGTCGTAGGGACCAGCGTAGGGGCTAGATTTATCGCGCCCCTACGCTGGTCCCTACGACGACCTTGCAATAACCCTGGCATTCAGGCTCTAGACTTGACTTTTGATCGTTGTACATGGTACAACATAAGTACAAATTACAAGTGTTTCAATAGCAGAGGTGAACATAATGATCGAAGTTTCTACCATAACCATGACAGCAACCGCTGCAGACAAAGTCCGTGACCTTCTGAAGCAAGAGGATGATCCAAGCCTTGGCTTGCGCATCTTCGTTGCTGGCGGTGGTTGCTCTGGTCTTCAGTATGGTATGACGCTTGATGAAGAGCAAGAAGGCGACACCACCATTCAACAAGGCGATTTCAGGGTCTTCGTTGATGAGATGAGCCTTGGTTACATTTCTGGCAGCGAAGTAGACTATGTCGATAGCCTAATGGGTGCTGGCTTTACCGTCAACAATCCGAACGCAGTGTCAAGCTGTGGCTGTGGACATTCCTTCAAGACTGCTGAAGGTGGCGGCGAGGCCAAAAGTTGCGGTTGCGGCCACTAATCGGGAACTGATGGATGATATGTTCCATCGTTTCTATGAGAGAAAAAGAGTCTCTTCTGACGTACTATAGATGTCAGGAGAGACTTTTTGCTATGTGTTCATTACGCTGTTATTCTATTATTTAGAAGGAGTATGCATGAGCAGCCGTATCGCACATCGTCCTCGTTATCGTAACATGAAACAACTTGTGCAATCCTCATTTCATACCCGTCAGGACTATCTTCGCACTCGCTGGGCCTATCGTAAGCAAACTGTACGTTATGAGAAACATCCCCTTGGCTATGGTCTCTCGCTTCTACCTATTGGCTATCGTCTCAATCAGCTCATGCGCGGCATGATTACGCGCTCTGCATAACGATGCAAAAGAGGAATAGGTATGTTGAAACAATGTACACGCCTATTCCTCAAAATCGTCCTCAACTAGAGCATTTGCTTGTTGTGCAGGAGTATTCAACAGGCGTTGGACCAAGTCGGGCATGTCACGCGAAAACTTGGAGTTGGCGACAACTTTGTTGGCACCTGCTGTCAGAGCCTTGGCACGTGCATCCAGGTCTACATGTGACCCAAAAGCCAAAACTGGGCGGTTGTATGTTTTTGCGGTGCGAATAGCAGCTTCCCAGTCAACGCCTTTGGTGGCTGTATTTACAATCACCAGCGCAGGTTGGGTGTCACCTGTAACCGCCAAACGCTCCTCAAAGGCGGCCAATGTGCGTACTGTAGTGACTTCCATGTCATAGTGGTGCAAGGTGTCACGTATTCTAACCGAGAAAAACAGGTCTTTTTCTAGTGCGAGAATTGGTATGCTCATGCTGTTCCTTCAGTCATCTGAACGCTCATATACTGGGCGACGGAAAAGGTCTCCCAACTCCTGGTTAATGACATCCAGGTTCATGTAGAGATCGGGTGTCAAAATGTGATGGGTGCCGTTGCAATAGGGTTTATCACATTTTCGTGCATGGCTAGTTTCAAATACCAGATTGCCATTCTCCACCGTCATCCAGATATGCTTACGCGAATAACCATCACCCCATTTGAGGAGCAATCCATCCTTATATTCGTCAAAACGTCCCTGGCCGTAGAGGTAATCACGATTGAAAAGCTGCAAGACCTGGACGACTCGACTCGCCTGAATGACCTTCGCTACCTCTGGCGACATCTGTGTTGTTGCCTCTTGCGCCAAGTCGGCTTGTGGAATGTATAGTTCGCGTGAAGTGTGCTGCTCCTCGCGAATCATTTGTTGTATCATTTGTCCCTCTTCGTCGGACAATCCATGCCCCTGTCCCAAAATAGGAACCTTCCCAGGTTTTTGGTTGCCGCGATTTGAGGTGTTTTCTGGTTTATAGGCACCAGCCACGCGCTTACTCCTTGTTGTTACTAAAGCTCTGCACTGTCATGATGTTTTGTATGTACTTACTGTATCATGTAGTAGCAAGGTTTGCCATGTCACTTATCAGAGGGACCGTCATCTTTTTGCACACCTTCACCAGTAGGGGACGGGGGCGGCGTGGCAGGATGGGCTGGGACCCTTGTGGTCGTCCGTTGTTGGCGAAAGAACAGTATCTCTGTTTCCCAACTCCAACGGAAGGCCACAAGGGTCCTCTGGCCCTACTGTGAAAAGACGGACGACCACTTGGGTCGTCCGTCCCTACTAGCAGATGTGTTACTTTTTAGAGGAGATGACTTTGGCTTGGGTAAAGAGAAGCAGATAGTCGCGGCTACCAGCTTTAGAGTCGGTGCCCGACATGTTGAAACCGCCGAATGGATGGACGCCGACGAGGGCACCTGTACACTTGCGATTAAAGTACAGATTGCCCACGTGGAACTCTTCTTTGGCGCGTTCGATACGTTGTTGGTCGTTCGAGTAGAGCGACCCAGTTAGTCCAAACTCGGTGCCATTAGCGATATTCAGTGCATCATCAAAGCCCTTGGCCTTGATGACTGCCAGCACTGGCCCAAAGATTTCCTCCTGGGCAATACGTGCCTGTGGGCTGACATCGGCAATCACGGTTGGCTCAATAAAGTAGCCGGGACCGTGATGGCCCCCGCCAGTAACGAGGCGACCCTCGCTCTTGCCGATTTCAATATAGTCGAGAATCTTCTTCATGGCGTTCTCGTCAACAACTGGCCCCATGTAGGTGCTCGGTTGTGTCACATCACCCATCGTGAGATGCTTTGTCTTCTCAATCACCTTTTGTAGGACGGTGTCATAGACTTGCTCTACGATTATGGCACGCGAACCTGCTGAGCACTTCTGGCCCTGGAAGCCGAATGCGGACGAGACAATCCCTGTTGCGGCAGCTTCGAGATCGGCGGTTTCATCGACGACAACGGCATCTTTTCCGCCCATCTCCAGGATAGTGCGTTTGAGCCAGCGTTGTCCCGGCTGATGTTTAGCGGCCAACTCGTTGATGTGTAGTCCAACCTCGCGTGAGCCGGTAAAGGCAATAAAGCGTACTTGTGGGTTTTGCACGAGTGTATCACCGATGACCGAACCGGAGCCGGTCAGGAAGTCGACGACACCTGTGGGCAGTCCGACCTCTTCCAGAATACGCACGAATTGCGCAGCGATAGCTGGAGAAGTACTCGCTGGTTTGAGGATGACAGTGTTTCCTGCGACAAACGCAGCGCTGGTCATGCCAGCCATGATCGCGCAAGGGAAGTTCCAGGGCGGGATGACCGCACAGACACCCAGCGGAATATAGACAAGCTGGTTGTCTTCACCTTCGATATGGGTAATGGGTTGCTCATCGGCGAGACGTAGCATCTCGCGTGCATAAAACTCTAAGAAGTCGATAGCCTCGGCTGTGTCGCCATCAGCCTCGGCCCAACTTTTGCCAACCTCATAAATCATCCAGGCGTTCAGATAAAGGCGACGCTGGCGCATCAGTTCAGCGGCTTTGAAAAGATAGTCTGCACGCTCGGTAGCAGGCACATGTTTCCATGTCTCAAACGCTGTCGCAGCTGCCTGTATAGCTTCGTTGGTCTGCTCAACGGTCGCCTTGCTAAAGTAGCCAACAACCTGATCTGGTTGCGATGGATTGACCGAGGCAAAGGTGGCATCGTTCACAATCTTCTTGCCACCAATAATCAGGGGATAGGTCTGCCCCAATTCGCCTTTGACTTGTGCAAGGGCATCTTCCTGTGCCTTGCGATTTCCTGGCTCACTAAAATCGATAAAGGGCTGATTTATAAAGGGCGTTTGTGCGCGTGAAGTGGCGCTCTCAAATACTTGTGTCATGTAAAGTTACTCCTTGTTCAACACATCATTGTGCAAAGGGCATAAGACGAGGTTGCCCTGCTCAGAACCAGACTCGGTCCCATTCTTCTGCTCTCATTGTATCACTTTTGTGTGTCATGCTGTAGGAGTGTCGAATAAGCTGAGCTGCATGATGGTGTGTCTGAGCCAATCAAGGTTGCGCCCAAGGAGTAATTCGGTCATTTTTGCGTGATGAGTGTTTTTCATAGCAACAGTTTGTAAATCGAAATGATAGCTACGTGCCAATGCGCGAATTTCGTCGGTATCATCATAGGTCATAAGAAAGTCACCTTGAATGCGACTTGTCATCTCAAATAGTTCTCCGTGATCTACATCTGAATGGGTATAAAGGCGACTTCCTGCTTTCTTGCCAACAGCAGTATAGGGTGGATCAATGAAGAAGACAGCACGAGAGTTATTGATGTGCTCTTTGAGAAGAGACAGACCGTCGCCTTGCATAAAAGTAATGTGGTCTCGTATAGCGACAATATTTTGAATGCGCTTTTCGAGCGTGTGAGGATACCAGCGAGAGCGAATACCTTTAGCACCTTCTCCCTGCTTCATATGTCCTGCACCTGGGGCAAGAATACCACCACGATTCACACGATTTTTCAGCACAGTTCTAAATGCCTGTTCTTTATCGGTATGAACTGTCATCGCCAACTGTGCCATCACGTTCTCATAGGTTAGCTGAAAAGTAGCGATTTGCTCGTTAAGCCATACCCAGTCATCAGTATTAAGAATTGTGTGCCAAACAGCCGCAACATCGTTATCTAATTCTACCATGAGAACATGATCTGCAAGTTTTTCTGCTGCAACCGTCAGGCTGACAATCCCTCCTCCTGCAAATGGCTCAACGAGGAGTGCTGGATGAACGGGAGTGTAATGAAACTGTTGTCTTGTTGCTGGTGAAAGCCATTGCCGAATATGAGGTATAAGCCACGTTTTTCCCCTAGGATAGCGGAAAGGGCTACGCTGTGGGACTGATGCCACATTGACAATTTGGTTGAGTTGCATATGCTACCTGACCTAATTCCAATCATTAATACGCACTTCTGTGAGTGGTGTCCATAACGAATCCGGTGGAAAGAAGAATGAAGCTACTCATTACCGCTTATCTCCTCTTTAGTTCCTTCTTTATTAGAGCCATATACATGTTGAATCAATATTGTCTACCGATCAAATTGGCCTGCTATGACTGCTACCATCATACCATATTGACAATTGGTCGCTAATGCCCACCTTACCTTTGAGTCTAAAACGATCAGGTACCCTTATTACATATAATGGGTTTAATCATAATTAAGGAGAAGTATGCATATGAAACCATTAGCGATAGGACATGCCGAACTCTACATTTATCCAGAGAAGATAGGTGAGCAGGATACGATTGTCTCCCCACAGCGTATCGATGTAGCGACCGTTCAGGAGTTGGTGCAGGTGCTGCATATGATGCCAACACAGAGCAGTTTCACGGTGCTATTGTCGATCAATGAATGTATTGTTGGGAATGGCAAGTATTTTATGGATACAGAGAATATCACTATTCTGCATGAATATGGAGCGTGTATCGGCTTTCTGGTAAATCCACTCACGTTGTTGCGTGAAATGCGCCAACGCGAAACAGAGGTGTAATAGATGATGCATAGAAGCCATACCACTTTGCAAAGTGGTATGGCTTCTATGCATCATCTCCTTTTATGTAAACCTGCGCTTGTTTAGCGTATGAAAGCTGCAACCTGGGTTGCGAATGCATCTGCGATGCGTGGACGGTGGTGTTCCAGCACATCCATTGCCTCAATCTCTGGCTGTGTGTAATAGCCAAAAGCCGTCGTCTCTTCTGTGATGATGAGTGAGCCGCCGATGGGCTGTACCTCGAAGTTCAATGCGATCATATGTTCTCGCTGCCCAGCGGGATATTCCAGCACAAAGTGCGGAGAAGAATAGACGCCGATCAACCTATCGACGCGCACGTGTAATCCAGTTTCCTCTAGCACCTCGCGGATACAGGCTTCCTCGGCACTTTCTCCAGGTTCCATATGGCCTCCTGGCAGGCACCAACGTCCGTTATCGCTACGTTGTGTCAGCAGCATCTTTTGTCGTTCTAGGTCAAAGATTGCGGCGGTACAGCCAACCGCGATGATGCCTGTTTTCCCGATGCGCTCGCCTTGAATAGCTCTCATATCTTGCGGCCCTCATTCGCCCAATAGGGTTCACGTATTTTGGTCTTGAGGAGTTTCCCCGACTCGCTGCGTGGTAGTTCGTCTACGAAGTCTACTGAGCGCGGCCTCTTGTAATCGGCCAGTTGCTGAGCACAGAAAGTTATTAGCTCGTCGGCACTACTGCTGGTCCCTGGCCTAAGTGCGACTACAGCCTTCACTGACTCTCCCCACAAAGGATCGGGCACGCCGATGACGGCGACATCCGCCACGGCTGGATGTGCGGAAAGCACAGCCTCAATCTCTGCTGGGTAGATATTCACACCACCTGATATAACCATATCTACCTTGCGGTCACAGATATAGTAGTACCCTTCGGAGTCGCGATAGGCGATATCGCCGACAGAGAAGAAACCACCTCTCATACTCTTAGCGGTTGCTTCGGGTTGGTTATAGTATTTGGCTAAAAAGGCATTGCGCGTCCAAAATTCACCGGGTGTTCCGTCCGGCACTGGTTTCCCTACTGCATCGAGAAGCAAATGCACTTGGCCTGGTCCAGCTTGACCACAAGAGGCAGGTTTGCGTAGCTGATCTTCGGGCCTGAGAATGGTCACGAAGCCTGTTTCGGTCGCTCCATAGAACTCCCAGAGGCATTGTCCAAAGCGCTCTATTGCCCGCACTTTTAGAGCATAGGGGCAGGGAGCGCCACCGAGGATAATCGATTTCAGCGAACTGGTATTGAAACGAGCCGCAACTTCTTGAGGCACATCGCAGAGGCGCTGGAGGAGCGTTGGAGCCATGAATATGGTCGTAACGGAGTGCTGGTCGATCAACTTCAATGCTTCAACGGCATCAAACCGAGGTATGACGACGACTGTTGCTCCAAGTGCCAAAGCGACGTTCGCGAAGAAGTTGGGTGCGCTGTGATAATAAGGACCTGCGAGCAAATGAACGTCAGAGCCGGAAAGCCCAAACATCTGGATAATTGCATTACTGGCCTCTGGTGCAACTCCATCTGGTCGATAGGCACCCTTTGGATAGCCAGTAGTGCCAGAGGTGTAGCTCATGCTAGCCGAAATGGTTTTCCCGCCTACGGGAGGAAGCTCACTGGATGTGGCTAATAGTTCCTCATAATGCTGCCAACCAGCAGGTGCCTTGCCACCGATGGCAACATAGATCCGCTCCCCTTGTATTTCAGCTCGTGCCTGTTCAACAATCGGCACCAGTTCAGGACTGGCGATCACGACTTTGGACCCACTATCATTCACAATGTAGGCAATCTCGCGGCTGAGCAACCGATAGTTCAGGAGCACCGAAATCCCCGCGATTTTGCTGACACCATTAGTAGTTTCGAACACTTCGGGCGAGTTATAGAGCATAATGGCAACGCGATCACCCTCCTGCACACCCTTATCTTTGAGTACATTAGCGACACGATTGGCGCGGGCATTCAATTGAGCATAGGTGAGTGTACGCTCCCTGCTGATCAGCGCTAGCTTGTCTGGCTGACGAGCCGCATGAGCAGCGAGAACGCCTACCGGTGCTGCTGGAGGTGAAGCTGATGGGGCCGAGGGGATAGATTGAGTCGGTGAGATAGGAGCTTCACCAGTTGTGGCACTGGCGGAGAAGTTTTCCGGTGCATTCATCATGGATTCTCCTTGCAATGTGCTTTACTCTTTGACCAGAAGCAGCAAGCTTCAAGCCAACCCTCCATCATTGGAGGCGTGAAATCAAAATAGGAACACCTCTCATAGTCTACCCACTTGTAGACCGAGAAGCAAGTACGGCCTCTATTTGTAGCAACCTTATCTCTAGTATTACCGCTCTGCATGATGACAAAAAGAACGCTTGAATGGGAGAGCTTGTAATGTACTTATAGGATGATAGCATCTCGTTGCTTATTACGATAAGGCCATTTAGTATATTGAATGTGTCTATAAGTACTAACTCATACACAAAGACAACTTACATTCTGTATACTAGCTTCATTCGTTTGGTTATATGGAAAGGGGTGTTATTCTATGTCTACACGGTTAGAACGTTTGCTGCGCATGGATGGGATTATTCGTAGTGGGAGCCATCCTTCAGTCAAAGTGTTTATGGAGCGTTTTGAGGTCAGCGAACGGACAGTCCTCAGTGATATCGAGTTTCTCAAAAATCGCTTCTATGCACCTCTCACCTATAGTCGCTCACAGAAGGGGTATTGTTATACCGATAAGGATTGGAAATTACCCACATTGCCCATTACTGAAGGACAGTTATTGGCCCTCTTTCTCAGTGTCGAGCTAACCGAGCGTTATTTAGGGACAAACTTTGAGCAACCACTTCGTGATGCTATCCAACAGATTGCAGAGCTGTTACCACAAGATGTCCAGGTTTCCATGAGTGCGTTAGCACATCATTACTCTATCCGTCCAGGAGCAAGCGCGAAAACATCGCCAGAAATACTTTTAGTATTGCAACAAGCCATTCAGAACCGCCATCCCGTTGATATGGTGTACTTCACAGCATCACGTGGCGAAGAAAATCAACGTACTGTACATCCCTATCATCTACTGAACGTACGTGGTGAATGGAATCTAGTCGCCTACGATCTTTTGCGGCAGAGTATCCGTCAATTCGCATTGCCTCGTATTCGCTCTTGGCGCATCCTTAACGAGGAACATTTTGAGCCAGGTGCAGCGTTTTCTCCCGAAAGTTACTTCAGTGAGAGTTTTCAGGCAGAACATGGAGATCAAATTGTCGAGGTTGCCTTACTCTTCGATGCCTATCAAGCACGTTACATGCGAGAACGAACTTTGCATCCATCGCAAGAAACTGAAGAGAGACCAGATGGTAGTATGCTCATGCGCTTCAAGACAGGAGCACTCGCCGAGGTACAACGTCAGATTATGAGCTATGGAAGGCATGTTAAGGTCCTAGCTCCTGCAAGTCTTGCTACAGCGGTAATGGACGAATTGCGCATGGCATTACAACTCTACGAGTGTTCTTCGTGAGTTGGTGTGGAGTAGTTAAAAGCTCACTCAAGATTATTCTCTAGAGAGAAGCCTTTAGGAGACTGCATATATTTTGCAGTGTAACCTGTTAAACTACGTGCAGTTCTCAACAATACTTACTTCCAATTTAGTGAGAGGGGTTTCAATGCTTGATTTAGACTACACAGGTCATCCATTTTTTGATGTTGGTCTTGCCTCTGTGGTTGTACACGTCGGAAAAAGGTACCCTACTGAATTGGTAGAGGAGGACCTTGACGTGGTTGCCAAATTTATCGAGGACAATTATACGAAGCAACCACTTACCTCGTTTCTGACTACTTCACTGATGAACTCTGATTTTACACAACCTGCATTCAAAGATAATCTTCCGCGAAGACGTGAATATGCCAAACGTGTTACACGAAGCTTTGGCGCAGATGTGCCTAAGAGCGAGGAGGTCTGTGTCTTCACGGGTAAGCCTGCGTTAGGACTCGCACTTTCGTTGAAGCTTGACAAGGAGGGACGGGAGGAGCTGTTGCCGGGACGTGCATTTCGCCAACACATTCCTCTTATTACTAGTGAGGGCATTATAAACTTCTCTCCTGGGGGTGATCCCGGTCTGCCAGTATCGGGCGAAGCTCTTTTGTGTTTGCAGTTTTTTCCAATGGGATGCCGTAAGTGCGCGGGGCGACTTCTCGCCGTTCACTCCGATAATCCCGACATTCTTCTGGCAGCGGCACGTGAAGCATTGAGGGAGAATATAGCAGGGATTGCTCTGGCGCAAGCAACTAATGAGACAAAGTTGCAAGATGCATCGCCCTCTGCTCCATCATTGTTGATTGAAACGATTGTCTCGCTCTTTCAAAAACAGGTCAGTATTCAAAAGCGAAAGAGGGATCAGCCTTTCTCTATTACGGCATATCACCTGACCAATAGTGGTCAGTCGTCGCCGCTTGATGAGAAAAGCCCTCCACTTAAAATCTATCCACTTCCTCTGCGTATCGTTCGTTTCCTGCAAAAGGCGACGACCCATCCTGAACACAAGACAACCTGGAATATATTGGTAAATCGTGGGTTGCAACGTCCAAAACCAGCGAAAGGCAAGCTGCAAGAGGGCGATGGTAATGAAGAGTTAGCTGTTCGTAAAGGAGGACGCAACACTTTCTACGAAGATATGCTTCGTTTGCCGCAGAATGAACGCGGATTTATCAGGCACTACTTCGCACGCATCCCCGATTTGTACCCATCATCAAAGGATACTCAGCCCATTTTTAGTACTGAAATGTCGCAGTATGCGACAAAGATCATTAGTTGGTCATTTATTGACTTATTCCTACAAGAGGTGATGCTTATGGAAAAGAAACGTATCGCAGCCATTAAAGAGCTTGGCGATAGACTTGCTGCCTATGTGCATGAATTCGACGACAAACGCTTTTTTAGCAAATTCTATGAAGTGCAACGCAGTGATTTCTTTCGCAATGAGATATTGCGAGCAAACAAAAATGCGACCCTGCACGGAAAAGCACCGCTGTTTCCTTATGACTCGTTTTGTACCATTTTCTTTACCCCTGAAGGAGACGATGAGCTACGCTTTGATTGGAAACTCGCACGTGACCTCACTTTTATTCGGATGCTCGAATGGCTCTCTGAGCACGATGATAAGTTGAATGATCACATAGAGGCTCTTCAGGAACGAGCCTCTGATACCGATACCCCAACGGCAAAAGATGAGCAGGAATAACTGCAATACAACAAAAAGAGTAGAAGGAGAAGATCGATCATGGCTTTTGTGACAGGACTCTTACTTATTGACGCTCCAGCATCTGCGCTCAACAATCTGGGCAATATCCCTGGTGAACGTCTGGATAATACCTCTGGTGTTAAGGTGATTCGTACTGGTGCGTCATCACGTAGCTATCCCTACGTTTCAGCGCAGTCATTCCGTTACTGGCTACGGACGACTGCCGAGAAGCGTGTAGAGGGATGGCGAGCTGCTCCAATGTATCGAGAAGAAAAGATTGCCTATACGGATAGTAACCCGTTACTCTGGTGGGATGACGATCTTTTTGGCTATATGCGTGCGCCTAAGAAAGCTACGAAAGAACAAAAGGAGCAGCAAGCAGCGGGCACAGCACCACAACGGACGACAGATGTAGTAGATACTGTGACCCGCGTTTCTCCATTTCGCGTGAGTACGCTGGTTTCCATTGCGCCTGTTGAACTCACAAATGATTTTGGTGTTATGTCACGCCATGAAGGGAATCCCGTCCCATTTGAGCATCAAATGTATCGTACGACGCTGCAAGGCTTGTTCTCGCTCGACTTGCAAGCTTGCGGAACATTCTCCTATCGCAATAAGGCTGGCTATCGCAACCTAGATACTATTCGTGCCAATCAAGCGCAACAACAGCAACTTGAGCATCTAGAAAAAGAGAAGGCGTACCGGCTTCCCCTTGCAGAACGTATTCGGCGCGTGCAGGGTCTTTTCGAAGGGATGGCACTACTCGAAGGAGGCGCGAAGCAAGCTCTACATTATACAGATGTTGCACCTGCTTTCTGTTTGCTGGCGGTCACTCGTGGGGGTAATCACATCTTTGGGCATCTAATAGGCGCGAACAAGCAAGGAACGCCAGAAATCAAGCGAGAAGCATTGCGTGAGGCTCTTACAACGATGGGCGATGAAATCCTCTCGCCTGTGTACGTTGGATGGGCACGCGGCTACCTGGATGAGCAACGAGAGCAGTTCGAGCAGGATATAGCAACATTTAGCGAGAGACCCATTACTGTGCGTCATCCACGTGATGCTTATCGTGCGTTTGTCGCAGATCTTGCACAAGCAGAGAATACCTTCTGGTTAAAATAGGGAAAAGGGGTAGCAATGCGCGTTCTGAAAATCGTGGCGGAGGGATTAACGACATCCTTCCGCCGACCACACTTCATGCATGGCATTCAGCCTACTTTTCGTATGCCTCCGCCCGCAACAATCTACGGTCATATCTGTAGCGCATTGGGCGAACTTATACCACCGCAAGAGGTTGCTTTTGCCTATCATTTTACGGCGCAAGCTAGCTTTGATGATATTGAGCATGTGATTTTCGTTTCCGAGTCTGGTGGCAAATTGGAAGGTACAAGTTATCCAAAGGTATTGCAAGGGAATGTACAACCGTTCAAGCGTGAGTTGCTCTTCCAACCGCGTCTCACGCTCTACCTGACGCGTCCTGAATGGATTGATGCATTTCGTCGTCCACGCTATGCAGTCGTACTAGGCCGTTCACAGGACTTATTCACCTATACTGCTGTGGAACAAATTGAACTGCAACGGGCTGAGAATGTGTACTTCGAGCATACTCTGTTGCCCTACAGCATGGCGACGCAAGTTGGTCAGGGCGTTACAGAGTTGCTGCCGCGCTACCTTGACTATGAGCACAAGCGTACACCCACCTTTGCTCGTTACTTGCTTCTGGAGCAACGAGTGCGAAGTAGTGATTTCTGGTCCTTTGATGAGCAAGAGCCACACACCTTCTGGACTGATCCAATGTCGCCACAGATTGATGGAGCATATTTGGGGTTGATGTTTCACACTTTTGTAGGAGAACAGTATGAATCCTTCTCGCTGGCCTGATTGGTTGGATGATACCTGGGCCAAAAGTAGTGCGGCAGTAGGGCAGCCAGGAGAGAGTTTGGCACAACACACTTGGCTTGTGCTCGAACGATTAGCAGACTTGGCACGCCTGCGTCCACAACTTGCGACGTTTCTGAACGCGCCGCGCTTCTGGCACTGCCTCTTTTGGGCGTGCTTCCTGCACGACTTTGGAAAGGCCGCACAAGGCTTTCAGATGATGGTCAAGAAGCCAGATGAGCGGTGGAAACGCCGCCATGAGGTGCTTTCACTGGCATTTCTCGATTGGATTGCGCCAGCATTCTCTCGAACGGAGCAGCAATGGATGGTTGCTGCCATCGCATCACATCATAGGGATGCGGAAGAGATTATCAAGACTTATGATATGTACCTCTCTCCAGAACTAGTAGAGGGTATGGTAGCTGAGCTTGATAGCACAACAGTACACAACTTATGGCGGTGGCTTGCCGAGTGTTCTGCAACCTGGATTACCGCATTAGGTGTGCATACGTTTGGTGTTCAACCTGTCACATTGGTTGAGGAAGAACAAGCTGTTAACATGGTTTGCCAGGAAGGAGCGCAACGCATCAATACTTGGTTAGAGACCTATGCTGATTCTATTGAGCAATTCAGTAATGAACATGACAAACGCATTATCTCGCTCCTGGTTATGTTGCGTGGTCTTACTACAACAGCAGATCACTCAGCTTCGGCACATCTTGGGCAGATACCACAAGGAATACAGCGAGATTGGGAAGAGTTCGCCGAGGATGTGAAAAGGGAGTTGCAACGTCAGCAAGCAGAACAGAAGAAGCTCAAGAAGCAAGATCAGGGCAAGGAAAGCGAAGACAAAGAGATTGAGACCTATGAACACCAAAGCAAATGTGCTGCACAGCATCATACTTCGGCCTTACTCATTGCTCCTACGGGCAGTGGCAAAACAGAAGCTGCTCTTTATTGGTGCATGGGTGATGGAACAGCACCTATACCACGCATTTTCTATACCTTACCCTATCAGGCAAGTATGAATGCAATGCATGACCGCTTGAGCCTTGCTCACTACTTTGGCAAGGAGAACGTGGGGTTGCAACATGGACGCGCATTACAGGCTATCTATAGACGCTTGCTCGGTGCAGAGGATGATCCGCTATCAGCCGCGGATGCATCACGCTGGGCCACAAACCTAAATCGCTTGCATGCCTATCCAGTCAAAGTTTTCAGTCCCTATCAGATGCTCAAGGTATTGTTTCAGATCAAAGGTTTCGAGGGGATGCTCACCGATTATACCCAGGCCGCCTTCATCTTCGACGAAATCCATGCTTATGAAGCAAGTCGGCTCGCGCTCATCTTGGCCTTGGTCAAGCATCTACGTGAGCACTATGGCGCTCGTTTCCTGATTATGTCGGCAACATTGCCTTCGCTCTTGCGCGATATTATGCCCGGAATCCTTGGCATACAAGCTCCCATTCTCGCAGAACCAGATCTCTTTAAACAATTCCGCCGTCATAAGCTCAAGTTGTTGTATGGCGAGCTTCTAGAGCAGGGTGTTGAGCATATTGTGAGGGATGTGCGTCAAGGTAAGTCAGTACTGGTTTGTTGTAATACTGTGCAGCGTGCTCAGGATATGCGTGCGCTCTTACTACGGTCTTTGCGCTCCGATCAGGTAGAGCTAGCGCATAGTCGCTTTACGATGGAGGATCGTTTAGCGCATGAAAGCGCCATTCTTAGGCGTTGTGCGAGTGGGACTGAGAGTAGTGCCGTTGCGGTTGTGGCTACACAAGTTGTCGAGGTCAGTCTCAATATCGATCTGGACACCATTTACAGCGACCCCGCGCCACTTGATGCACTCATACAACGCTTTGGGCGTGTCAACCGTGCGAGGAAGAAAGGCATCGTTCCGGTGCATGTGTTTCGTGAGCCGCGTGATGGTCAGGGTATCTACCTGCCGTATTTGGTGCAGCGTACACTCGACGAACTGGAGCAGCATGATGGAATGGAGATTGATGAAGCGGCAATTGAACATTGGCTCAACGTGATCTATGATGCACCAGAGATATGTGACCCCTGGAAAGAAACGTACCACACATCATTTACGAATGCGGAATTGCTCTTGCGAGACCTTCGCCCCTTCAATTCTGACGAAAAGCGTGAGGAGAAGTTTGAAAAGTTATTCGATGGTGTGGAAGTGTTGCCATATTGTTTGGAGGCACGCTATCTCAAGTATGTTGAACAGAAAGAATTTATTCAAGCATCACAATTGTTCGTGCCCATCAGCCACAAAAAGCTTCAGTATCTCAGGAGTAAAGGGAAAGTACAAGCTCTAAATGACAAAACAGGTAAGCAATGGATGGTCAAACAATCATATGACCCTCAGCTTGGATTGTGCTTTGAGACCTCCTTTACGATGCCGAACGATGACGCCTAGTATATATGAGGAAATGTATGCTCACTCTTTATCATCTGGAAGTCACGATTGAGGTGGTGACGCCACTGGCGCTCGACACCTACTGCGGTTCAGCTTTACGAGGGGCTTTCTTTCATGCTATGTGGGGACGCTTCTGTGCCAATCATGAGGCTGAGACCTGCTATGCATGCCCATTGAATGCTGCCTGCCCTGTTTCTTCACTTGTTGCCCCACTTCGTGATGAAGCTCCACGTGGGCGTGATGTGCCGCGTCCCTATATTATTACACCACCATATACCGAGAAAGGGCGTTATGAGCCAGGAGAGACCTGCACTTTTGGCTTTACCCTCATCGGTAATGCCTCGAAGCTGTACCCCTACATCATCCGCACTTTTCAAGAGATGGAGCGTCACACGTTTGGGCATCCTGTACAAGAGTTACACGGGCAACGTGGACGTTTCCTGGTGCGTGAGATACAGGCTGTTCACCCGTTTACAGGCCAGCGTGTCAGTCTTTGGCGACGAGGAACGATACGACCTGAGAAACTCCAACTTTGCATTACTAGTGATGATGTCATGGCGAGAGCAAAGCAGCTCTCACCAGACTCCTTAACCATCCACTTTTTATCGCCGACACGCCTTATTGCTGAGGATCGTGTATTACGACAACCCAAGTTAGATGTGCTCGCACTACGTATGGCGCAACGTTTGGAGCAAATACAACAGGAATATGGGAGTGTCGATGAAAGCAATTCGGGGCGTGAATGGTATCTCTCAATAAAAGAACAAATAGGAGGGGTATACCTTGCCCAAGATGAGACGAGATGGATAGATATTCGTAGTTACTCCGCACGACAACGTCAACAGATGTCTATTGGTGGCTTTGTTGGACATGCCTCATTCGTTGGGCCTATGGCAAAGCTTCATGAACTGCTTGTCTGGGGAGAAGTTCTTAGGGTTGGCAAGAATATCGTCAAAGGTGCGGGGTTCTATCGCATCGAAACTTAGCGTCTTATCACAGTAGAAGAGTAAATATCAGTAGACTAGTAAGATAGGTCATACGTATATACGGACAAGGAGATGTTTTATGGAGCTTTTAGTCGAAGGACGTGGTGTCTTTGTCTCGAAGCATCAGGGGCGCATTCGCGTCAGTTGTGAAAAGAAAATGGTCACAGAGGTGCCACTCATCCATCTGGAGCGCATCATTATTGTTGATAATAGTGTTGCGCTCTCCAGTGATGTCGTGAGGGTGTGCTGCGAGGAAGGCATTCCTATCCATTTCTTGAGTGGGCACGGTCGGCCTGTCGCAAGCCTTTATTCTGCAGGACTCACAGGAACGGTTCTTACTCGTCGCGCACAACTCCACGCCTATGAGAACAAGAAAGGCGTCATGGCGGCAAAGGCGATGATTGCTGGAAAGTTGGAAAATCAAGAAAATTTGTTGCACTACACCGCCAAATATCGTAAAGAGACCGACCTTGCGCTCCACGAAGAACTGATGCTCGTCGCACTCGAGACCCGCGACTACTTGCACGAGTTAGAGCAACTTCAAGCTGAGAAAATCGAAGATATCCGCGAGCAACTGATGTCGGTCGAAGGACGGGCTGCGCAAAAATATTGGGCTGCGATTGGGCGTATTATCCCGCCAGACCTGCAATGGCCTGGACGAGAGACGCGTGGAGCAACAGACCCCTTCAACTCTGTTCTTAACTACGGCTATGGCATCCTCTATACACAGGTTGAGCAGGCACTCATACTCGCCGGGCTTGATCCCTATGGCGGTTTTCTCCATGCGGACCGACCGGGCAAACCAAGCCTTGTCCTCGATATGATCGAAGAGTTCCGTCAAACCATTGTTGATCGCACCGTCATCGGCTTGGTCAACAAACGCTTTGCCATTGAACAGGATGAAAACGCACGTCTCAAAGAGGAGACGCGCAATAAGCTCAGTGAGAAGATACGAGAACGTATGGAGAGCACCGAAGGGTACGAAAAGAAACGCCAAGCCCTCCGTTTCATCTTACAAAGTCAGGCCCGCCATCTCGCCTGTTTCCTACGGGGAGAGCGAGAGCAATACACAGCCTTTGTCGCAGGATGGTAAAGTCATGCATTGCCTCGTCATCTATGACATTACTCATGATGGAGCACGCACCAAGGTTGCCGATGCTTGCCTGGATTATGGCTTGCAGCGCATTCAATATAGTGCTTTCATCGGCGAACTGAGCAATGTCCATCAGCGAGAACTACTGGCGAAAATCGAACGACGTATTGGAAAGCACCCCGCCAACGTCCAACTCTTTCCGCTCGACGAGAAAAGCTGGACGGGGCGCCGTGTGATCGAACGTATAGAGAAACAACAGGAGCCATAAACGTATGAACTGGCTACTAGAGGTGACAGACCTCAAACAATACACTTACTGCCAACGCATTGTCTATTATCGCTACTGTTTACCGCGTGTGCGCCCAATCACAGGTTTGATGGAAGAAGGTATTCGTCGCCACGAGGAAGAGGATGATCGGGAAGGACGACGGAGCCTGCGCAACTACGGTGTAAGCGAAGGAGAGCGCGTTCCTCACCTAGCGCTCCGCTCATCCGAACTTGGCCTCAGCGGACGGCTTGACCTCGCAATCGCCACACCTTCACGGGAGGTGCCTCAGGCCGAAGGAATCGTCGTCGAGTATAAATACTCCGAGCAAAAAGCGGGTTCCCATTTCAAGCTTCAGCTTGCCGCCTATGCCCTACTTCTAGAAGAGGCGTGGAGTATTCCTGTCAAATATGGCTATCTCTACTCCATACCTCTCAGACGCGCCGAACGCGTACCTATCACACCGCACCTACGAAAGAAAGTTGTACAAACCGTCCAGCATATCAAGCACATCGTAGAGAGTGAACTTATGCCAGCGCCACCACCGACGGAATATCGTTGTGTCACCTGTGAATTTCGCCGCTTCTGCAACGACGTCGTGTAAAGGAGAAGTGTATGAAAAGAGGCGAGAAAAGCGATGCTTTCGCAAATCGAATCGGCCCCCGTAAGAAACAATACAAATGTTGTCATGCTGTCGAAAATAACACCGCTTTTCTCTCTTCATATTCTATTACGCATGAAAAACATACTCGCAAATCGCCGCCTCTTTTGGGTAAAAACCAATTTGCGAACAGAGGAGTTTTAGTGTATACTCTCAAGACAACCATTGCCGAAAACATCGCGATCAGCACCACGAGAAACCGCCTCTTTTGTTACATTTGGAGAAACAGAGGCATCATACTCTCTAAACTGGCGCCATTGCAGAGGCATTGCCCCACACGAGGGGACTGAAAGTCGGGTCTATGAAGGTGTTGGAGGCGGTATAAACGTGGATTGCAGAGGCATTGCCCCACACGAGGGGACTGAAAGACACGTACCAGCCAAAGACAGGCCAGCCAACAGACGCATTGCAGAGGCATTGCCCCACACGAGGGGACTGAAAGCTAGTTATCAGATATCAGGGTTTTTGTACAACCAAGATTGCAGAGGCATTGCCCCACACGAGGGGACTGAAAGATCATCTCTAGCGGGTATTCAGCCAGTCAAGCCTTGATTGCAGAGGCATTGCCCCACACGAGGGGACTGAAAGCTGGCACGTATTATCGTG